>SDBU01005789.1_pt1 | contig 14691 bp, 14 predicted proteins | sample 2277071 | NCBI WGS metagenome assembly SDBU01 (sample SAMN10397929, study PRJNA504765) | marine sediment metagenome | isolation source: marine sediment core GS08_GC12, 126 cmbsf | place: Arctic Ocean: Gakkel Ridge, Loki's castle | collected 2008
TATCAACATGGAACTAATCATACTCAAAATGTTAATTTGGTCAAAGCTAAACTTGATAATATAATTCGTAATTGGGCGGGACCATGTTTTAACACCACAATGATTTCAGGGTCAATGGCAAAAGGAACATCAATAAACTTGGGATCTGATTTTGACCTTTTTGTTTCAATAATAAAAACTACGGACACAGTAAAAGAGCTCTATAATAAATTATGTGTATGCCTTCAAAATTCGGGATTTGTTGCCAAAAAACAAAATGTCTCAGTGGGTATGACCTGTGATGGATTGAAAGTAGACGTTATTCCAGCAAAAAAATGTTCAGGGCACACTAATGATCATAGTATATATGTATCAAAACTTGGAACTGGGACATTAACAAACATTCAAACACACACTAATCTGATAAAAAATTCAGGTAGACTTGATGAAATAATATTGACAAAAATATGGAGTAACTTACATAATTTGGATTTTCCATCATTCTATTTAGAGCTCTCTGTTCTAAAGGCATTATACGGAAAACCTAAGAATCAACCAGATAAAAGTTTTATGTATGTCCTGAGCTATCTATCAACATCATTTATTAATACAAAAATAGAAGATCCTACAAATAAAAATAACTTAATCTCAGACTCTCTTAACAAAACCGAAAAAACTTTGATTGCTAATAAAGCTAAAGCGGGATCTGATGCTCCAACATGGACTGGAGTTATCTGGTGAAATGATTCAGAAAAGGATAAAATTAGCTGATTTTTTTTCTAATAATGTCTGAACCATTAAAATCTATTTTTGCGTCAACAGCTGCAACCATATAACATCTAGGAACTACCATCAACCGTCAAAGATGCTCAGAAACTCATAAAATCTGGATTCGAGTATGTATGCGAGATTGAATGCGAGAAATTGTTTAGAAAAGTCAAAACATAAAAAGTGGAAGAAACGTTCAAAACGTTAAGGAAATGGATGGTTCCTTCACGTTTTTGGGTTTGGGGTTAAAATTTAACCCTTGAAAAAATGGAGGTTTTGCAGGATTGTTTTGGGTTGAGATTACTGGTATTGACTAAAACATATCAAGAATCGTAATATATGTTATTAACCTAAAATCAATAACTACAATATATCGTAACAAGGCTAGGTGAAGAAAACGAGAGAAGTTGAAAATCTTAATGATTGTGAAAAACTTCTTTCCAAGAACAAATATTCTTCTGAAGTCATTAAAGAGATTTTGAAATGGTATGATTACCGAGACAAGAAAGGCGTAGCAAGTTTTTAGAACTTCTAGTTTCAACTGACTGAAGTTTTATGGAAATTAACTGTTTTTGTAAATGAGCCTATAGTGTTTTGTGCTATTCTTTTATTCCAGCTTTAACTTTTTCCACCTTTTTCACATTTATGTGCGCCTACAGGTAATTTCCAACTAAAACTCTTTCCGCCCTAAACAGCCTCGCCAATTCGCTCGGCAACCTCGGCACTCGTAAAAAAACCTACAACTGGGCAACGTCAATGAATGACAAGGGGATAAAGTTACGAGAACTCAGCGAGGGAAACAATCATGGTGTTTGGGTTTTGGGTTAAAATTTAACCCCCCCTTTCTGGACGACGGACGGACGACCTGAACGACGGACGTCGGACGGGGCGACCTAAACGACCTGAACGGACGGAACGACGACGGACGGTATGTTACCTGTATACACGGTTTAGGTACTATCCTTATCCTATAATGAAATGAAGGAAGGTACCATACTGTAAACAACAGAGATACTATGTGTATGCTGAATCGAGTATGCACTCAAAGTAAGTATGTATGATCGAAAACGAGTATACACTCCTGTGCGCGCGATTTTATACTTATTTTGTACATAAAATTGGAATTACGCTACTCTAGGTTTTTGAGTGCTTCTAGGGATTCAGGGATGTGTTTTTTAGGTTGAAATTGTGATGAAAAAACATATCTGACGATTCCTTTTTTATCTATTATGTATGTTACTCGTCCTGGGATAATCCCGAAAGTTGATGTTACCCCATATAGTTTACGAATCTCTTTTTTAGTATCACTTAACAAGATAAACGGTAAATTGTGTTCATTCGCAAATGATTCATGGGATTTCACATCATCAGAACTCACACCAATTACTTCTGCACCCAAATCCGTGTAGATTTCATATTTGTCTCTGAATTCACATGCTTGACGAGTGCATCCTTTGCTTTTGTCTTTAGGATAAAAATAGAGGACAATATTTTTTTGCCCGAAGAATTGAGAAAGAGTAACATTCTCTCCTGTCTGTGACAATAAAGTAAAATCAGGAGCTTTATCTCCAACCTTCACCTTCATAACAAAATCTCCTAAAAAAAATTAATGTTTGATTATATTCTGACCCTACTTATTTTACTTTTGCAAACAGAAACTATTTTCTTTTTTCAGAACATTCACTTTTCATTTCATTAACCAATTGTTTTAGGCGTTCCTTTGTCTCAAAACCGTCACGTTCAACCTTTGTGGCGATGGGTTTTCCATCACAAAAAAAGACTAATGTTGGAGTACTTGTGAGCCCATATTTAATCGCTATAGCTCGGTTATCACTATTCTTTAATACGTTTAGTTTAACGAATTTTAGTTGGTTTTTATATTCTTTTGCAACTTGAACGAGTATTGGATCAAATTCCTTGCATGATGGACAATTTGTATGCCAAAACTCAACGAGAACTAACCTATTTGACTTTAATACCTCTAATTTCCATTTTTGTGAATTAACTTCTAAAACAGTATTATGAATGCTGTCTTGAACGAATTCTTCATTATGTTTGTCAAGTTCGGTTTTAGAGCTGATTTTCATGTTACATTTTGGACAGCTAAGTGTATCTGTCAAAGTTATCATCATAAGTCAATTATATTTAATACTTAAGAATTATTTGGACAGCACGAGGACAATAAGTGGAGTAACCTCGCGCACACAACTATCATTTTACTGTTATTGAGATGCATACGCATGCTAAATTTAGAAACTAGAATGTAATCTTTTGGTCCATTCGATTAAACTCTTAAGCATATCTCCGATTATTTCTCTAGTCTTATCGTCTACCAGTTTGCCGTTTTGAATTTTTTGATCTGCGTTAGTTACAAAGACTTCCGGGGAATTCAAAGGGTGCATATTAAGGAATACACAAGATTGCCGAAGATGATATTGAGCTCTAGCAGTTCCGAAAAATCCAATTGAAGCGCCCATTATGGCAACAGGCTTATCCTCAAAGGAGTTATTTCCATATGGTCTTGAAGCCCAATCTATTGCATTCTTGAGTACTCCGGGTACGGAGTAGTTGTATTCCGGTGTTGCGATTAGAATGGCATCTGCATCTTTGATCTTTCTTTTGAATTCTTTGACTTTTTCTGGCAAATCATTTTCGTTATCTTGATTGAATGGGGGGATTCCCGAAATGTCAAATATTTTAAGTTCTGCGGAAGCAGGCAACAGCTCCTCAGCTGCATACAATATAGCTTTGTTATAGGATGTCTTTCGTAGGCTTCCTGCAAAACCAAAAATCTTAACTATTTTCTTCATGTTTAACCCTGCTTTTTCTAACCTAAGCAAATTGTTTAATTTAAATACTGTTCTCGTGGCTGCGCTTGCTCTCCATTAAGATTATACAAATCGTCGTTGTGTATTTGATGGTTAAAATGTAATTCAAAACCCAAACTTTAATTTGTAATACATTTGTTCTACTTGTACGTTTTAGGTTATGAACAATATATCATCCTCAAAAGTGGTATGAAATGCCAGAAAAAGCTGTTGAAGGAAACGCTTTAAAATATAAACTTGATACAGAACTTTCATTAGGGAATGTGAAATTTCTTCCAGATTTCTTGAGGTGAAATTATCTTCTTCAACATGAAAAGTACAGAGACTTTAAAAACATAAGCACTAAGGTCGATGACGATAGATATATCTTAAGATATAGAGTGTTGATTCCAAAGTCGATCCAATATGTTGACGTTTTGGTTGAGGCTGATGTTCCTATAAAAGTAGTAATGATACCCAGTGATTCTAAAATATCTAAAGTTCTTATTGATCAACTCTATGAAGACCTATTCTTAATGGTTCAGTTATTCGAAGAAGAAAATCGCAAAACTACTTTATATCTTGCATTTATGCCTGGTGAAAAAAGCACCACTAAAAAAGAACAAAGAAGTATGATTGGGAGAATATTTACCGAATCTATGCTTTCTTTGTACATTGCATTAATGGCATTAACATTTGCATTATTTTGGATATTTGGTTCTTATGGCCCAATAATTTTTGTTATTAGTATATTTATTTTATCAATTCTTTCAGGTAAAATAGTGGCAAAAAGTGGAGATTGGAAAATTTCCAAAGAGAAGCAAGAACTAATCCTATTGCAGTACCACTTTTCACCTGAAACTTTTGAGAGTTTTCGCAAAAAATATGGAAAAAACATCACAGAAATAAAAAGAAGAATATACGAGACTTCAGTGGCTGTTGGAAAATTACCCGATTGCATGGTTTCCAGTAAAATCTTCTCTGACTATGGCCTCAACTGTAACGCAGAAAATCTTTCAGTCAAAAGAATCAACGTTTACCAAATCGTGAAAAAAGCAGCTGAAAAATTTTATCTTACACTGCCAAAAATTGTGGTGAAGAATACAATAATTCCAAACGCTGCAGCTGCGGGTCCAAACGCCAGCCTTGGTACTGTATTGATTACAACCGGAATCTTAAACCAACTCGAAGAAGACGAATTGTTAAGCGTGATTGGTCATGAAATGAGCCACCTAAAAGCCCATGACCCATTAGTTATGTCGTCCCTTACTAGCCTAGAATTACTACTACGTTTTTACGTGTTTTTACCATTCATAAACTCTATTGGTCTATTTGGATTTTGGATCTACTTCATATTCGCAATTGGACTTATCTACTTCTTTGGAAAATTCTTGGAAGGCAGAGCAGACCTTGACTCCGCCAAAATCATTGGCCAACCAAAAGTCATGGCAGATGCCCTTAGAAAAATAGGTTTCAAAAGACTCTTCCCGCTCTACAAGAGAGAACCAAAATTCAAAGACTATCGCAGATCAGAATGGCTACGTTTTGATCCTCATCCACCAACTTATCACAGAATCGCACAACTTGAAAAACTCGAAGATCCTAAAAAAATAAAGCATACTTTCCTAAAAACAGTTAAAGATAACATAATCGGATTTCTAAAACCATAAAAAATCTGTGATTTTAATAGGTCTACTTGATTTAGAATCTCTTGAGGTTCCCAAATAACCTTCCTCAACAATAAGATCCTGATAATACCCAAAAACATCGCCAACATAAGAAAATAACCCGCGTAAAGCAATTCCAACATCAATTGGGTCATCATCTTTTCCATTTAACAAAAAATTTCACTTAAACCCTATTTTGCTTACTTTTGTGTTTAAAAGTTTGTGATCATTCTTTTCAATTGATCCTCATTTGCCAATAATCGTTTATACTCTGAAAAATTACTCATGGCTCTTAAAAAAAACAGATTCTCAACCTTCTTTTTACTAACAGCATACACAAAATGAATCCCTTCCCTTTTCGCCCTAAAAACAAGATTTCCATTCACATTCTTTTCAAACTTATGTAATTCATGAAACTCAAGATTCGAACAATCAAGAATACTTTTCACAATCGAATCAACCCTTTCTTTATCCTTCCCCAAATCTCTAAAAAATTTCTTATGAACAAAAGCATTCTTTATCAAAGGTCTAACCATCATAAAGCTACTACTACAATTACGACAAAACTGCTTCTTATTACTGCAGGGATTAGTTAATTCATTATATTGATGCGATATCTTTTCTTCTCCACCCTCCAGCACCAACAATAGACCTCAACTCCTCTTTGTTCAAATAACTAAAACAAATAATAAAACTACCCACAAAAAACAAGCATCAAAAAAATTCAATATCCCACTAGACTCTTCGAAAACCCTCAAAACGTTAAGATTCACAACTCTAGATTTAACAAACCAACAACAAGAAAAAATAGAAAGGTTAATAAATATTACTTACGAGTAATAATTGATGAGATTCATGACAAGCCAAACAACAGAAGAGCTAGAACCCACAGTAAAAGAACTACAAAAACACAAAGAAGATTCTCGTTATGAAAAAATAATCTCTGAAGCTTACTATTTTGGCATCCTACAATATGCTATCTACTCAACAGATCATGAACAAATAGACCAAATAAAAAAAATTTATGAAAAACAAGGATACGATTTCAACAAATATTTTTCTTCAGCAGAACGACAATTAAACAAAATAGAAGACCCAGAAACCACACTAAAACCGTTCATTAACAGCTTAAACACCATCATAAAATCCTTCTAAAATCAAACATCACCTAAACTGAATTTACACTAAAAAAAATACGTCTAGGACTAAGACAGATATAATCGAAAAACATAACTTGTCTGGATCTATAAGTGAGTATATTAGGAGTCTGAAAAGATAAATTGTCTTCCAATATTGATAACACAGAAATCAACGTTGGAGTAGAAGCGAAACATAACAAAAAAGTGGCTAAACTCGAGGCTTCGCTAAAAGAGAAGTCCAAACTTGAGGAAACCTATCTTAACCAGCTAAAATACGCTCGAGCTGATCTTGAAAACCTTCAGAAACATGTTCAAAGACGCATCAACGAAGAAGTGACAAAGGAAAAAGGGAACCTAATCCTACAAATATTAACAATAGCTGAAGAAATGGACATTGTACTAAACGAAGCAAAGAAAGCAAAGGACCCCATTCTCTTAGAAGGGATGGAGATGATACAAAAAAAGCTTTGGAAAGTGATCAATTGTGAGGGTCTATGTCCAATAGAAGCCATCGGAAAACCCTTCGATCCAAACCTCCACGAAGCAATCCAAGAAGTTGAAACATGTGACTACCCTGAAGGAATGGTGGTAGAGGAAATCAAAAAAGGGTACCTCTTAAACGGAAAAGTCTTCACGCCCTGCTTAGTGAAAGTAACATGCTCATCAGACTCTGATAACGCTAAAAAAGGTAATAAAACATGAGTAAAGAAAAAATTGAAAGAATAATAGGAATCGATCTCGGAACAACAAATTCAGCCGCAGCCGTAATTATTGGAGGCAAACCTACCATAATTCCAAGCGCTGAAGGTGCAACAGTATCCGGGAAGATGTTTCCTTCCGTCGTAGCATTCACTAAGGACGGACAACTACTTGTCGGTGAACCTGCAAGAAGACAAGCAATCACCAACTCAGAAGGAACCATACGCGAAATAAAACGAAAAATGGGCACAGACTATAAAGTCAATATTTTCGGAAAAGAGTACACACCACAACAAATCTCAGCATTAATTCTACAAAAAATCATACGTGATTCTGAAGCCTATCTGGGCGAAAAAATCACTAAAGCAGTAATCACAGTTCCCGCACATTTCAACGATAATCAGCGTCAAGCAACAGTAGACGCTGGAGAGATAGCGGGATTGAAAGTAACAAGAATTGTGAACGAACCAACCGCAGCAGCCCTAGCCTATGGGTTGGATAAAACTGATCAAGAAATGAAAATTCTTGTCTTCAGTTTCGGTGGAGGAACCAACGACACCACAATTATGGATTTTGGCGGTGGAGTCTTCCAAGTTTTAGCCACAAGTGGAGACACAAAAACAGGTGGAACAGACCTCGACCAAGCAGTTATAAATTATGCTATTTCAGAGTTCAAACGCGAAACAGGAATTAATCTCAAAAAAGATGAAAAAGCTTTAGCACGGCTGAAGGATGCAGCTGAAACAGCCAAGATAGAACTATCAAACCTGATAACTACAGACATCGATCTTCCATACATCACTTCAGACGCTTCAGGTCCAAAGAACCTTCACATAACCCTAACAAGAGCAAAACTTGAACAACTAACCAGACCTATTGTTGAAAAAATCAGAGACCCAATTCTTAGAACCCTAACTGAAACCAAACTAACCCAAGTTCAAATTGACAAAATAATCTTAATGGGTGGGCAAACAAAAATGCCACTTGTTCAACAATTCATTGAAGATATAATTGGAAAGAAACCTGAGCGCGGCATAGACCCAATGGAATGTGTGGCAATCGGCGCTGCCATTCAAGGAGGAGTCCTAACCGGAGAGATATCCGATATAGTACTCCTTGACGTAACTCCTCTATCGCTAGGAATAGAAACCTTAGGCGGAGTCTTCACAAAGATTATCGAAAGAAACACAACAATACCTGTTAAACAAAGTCAAACCTTTTCAACAGCTGCTGACGCCCAAACTGCCGTTACAGTACATGTACTACAAGGGGAACGGAGCATGGCCAAAGACGACATAAGCTTAGGTCAATTTAACCTCACTAATATTCCACCCGCACCCCGAGGTGCCCCACAAATTGATGTAATATTTGACATCAACGCAGATGGTCTTCTGCACGTTTCTGCCAAAGACTTAGGTACTAGCAATAAGGTGGGAATCAAAATCACAGCTTCCACCAAACTCAACAAAACTGAGAAAGATCGAATGATAAAAGAATCTGAACAGTTTGCTGAACAAGACAAACGCGTCAAAAAGGAAGCTGAAATCCAAAACACTGCCGATTCCTTAATTTACACAACTGAAAAAACATTAAACGATCTGTCAGACAAAATAACTACCGAACAAAAGACAACTGTTCAAGAGGCAGTTCGGGGATTACAAGAAACGTTAAAATCTGGTGGAGGATTAGCTGAAATCACTGCCAAGGTCGAAGAACTAAAACGGTTAGCTCAAGAAATGGGGGCATCAGTCTATCAACAAGCTGAATCTCAAAAAGCTCAACAACAAACAAGCCAACAAACTCCACCACCCACAGAAGAACAACAAGGAAAAAAGACAGTTGATGCAGAGTACAAGGTCGTGGATGATTAAAAAACATCCTCTCAGATTCTTGATTTGTAATCACATATTCTGGTGATCACCCATCATGACAAGCAAGCTGGATTATTACGATGCACTAGGGGTCAAAAAGAATGCGACACAAAAAGAAATTAAACGTGCATTTCGAAAGCTTGCTTTTAAATATCATCCAGATAGAAGCAAATTACCTAACGCTGAAGAAAAATTCAAAGAAGCCTCAGAAGCTTACGCCATCCTCTCTGATCCAAAAAAGAGACGCAAATACGATGCCGCAGGCTTAGAAGGAATAAACAAACAATACAAACAAGAAGACATATACAACCGCCAAAACTTTCAAGACATCTTTTCAGAATTTGGTTTTAACGGCAACGATCTATTCAACCGAATCTTTGGGGGCGGTTTCACCTTTAGACAAGGCCAACCTGAAGTTCGCCGTGGTCGCAACATAGACGCCCAAATGGAGATCACCTTAGATCAGGCCGCTTTCGGAACCAAACTAGAAGTCAATTTACCCCGAATGAAAAAATGCAGCAAATGCTCAGGTTCAGGGGTCGAACCCGGCAGCAATATGGTGACTTGTCCAAAATGTAACGGAAATGGAAGAATAGCACAACGAATCAGATCTAACTCAGATTTCGGACAAGTAATCACAACGTGTGATCTATGCAATGGCCGCGGAAAGATAGCTCAAAAGAAATGCAAGACATGTAGAGGTGATGGATTAGAAGAAAGAAGTGCACGACTTCAGGTTAAAATACCCGCTGGCATCGATGATGGGGATCGTTTAGTCCTTCGAGGACAAGGTGAACATGGCCCCTATAACGGTCCACCAGGCGATTTCTTCGTGACAATAAGAGTAAAACCCCACCCTTATCTAAAAAGAAAAGGATTAAACCTCACTTATGAGGCTTCCATCAATTTTGCTCAAGCCACTTTAGGCACAGAAATAGAAGTACCGACACTTTCAAAAAAAACATTAGTTCGGGTTCCGCCTGGAACACAAAGTGGAACTGAACTACGACTAAGAGGCGAAGGGATAAAAAGTAAACTTGGCAAAGGAGACCAATTCGTAAATGTAACCGTGCAAACCCCAACCAAGCTAACACCTAAAGAAAAAAAGTTAATTCAGGAGCTTTCCAAAGAGTTCGAAGCCAACAAAACCAAACCACGATAGTCTCAAAACTACAATCCTTTTAATTCTGTTCCCCAATTTAATGCTATCACAATCTTTTGAGTTGACTTTTCTCATTCTCAAATTCTAAATTTCTTCTAATGCATCTAATATTTGGCTGAGTACAATACTCAATGTTAAAAAAGTTGATTGACCCAACTCTGAACAATGATATGTCCCTCTACAAGTTTTTTTTAGAAACCCACCCGCCCCAAGCTTTCTTGAGTTTTCCCATACAGTCTTTGGATTCAAATCTAGGTCGTGCATAAAATCTGCAAACTTAACTGTTCGATTCTTCTCCTCTAGAACCTTTCTCATCATTTTTATGCGGGTCATATTAGACAAGGCTTCAAACATTTTAGAAAACTTCTGAAAATCTTTTTCAAAAGCTTCAAACTCTGCTTCAAGCTGTTCCTTTGGCCAGTCCAAAGCGGATAGTGGCACCTCTAAAATTACTTTATCTCCGCGAATCAGTTTCAATTTTAAACTCGTTGACACTCACCTATTATTACCCTAAAGTAATAACTAGCGCTTTGCCTTTAAATTTTACTATACATTACTAAACATGAAGTATTCGTCAAAAAAAGATAAAACTATCCCAAAACAAAAAACAAAGAACAACTCAATAATTAAAAAGAGATTGACTATTTTAGTGATTCATCACCGTCATTGAAACCAATTTCTATATGAGTACCACTACAAAACGGTTTAGTACTAGATTTACCACAACGACACAACATACACCGATTTCTAATTTCATACCCAAAACCATCAGAAGACTCTATTGGCACACCACCTTTAACCCATAATGGACCACTAACTCTCTTCTGTGGATCTTCCACTATACTAATAGAAAACTTAAAGAAAGGTTCGATGATTTTCTCAGTTTTCTTGTCCCGAATAACAAGACGTCCAGAAGGACAGTCTCCAGCTTCTTCAATAGCAATTTTCCTAGACTTAGGATCGTCTGATTCTCTAGTTAGCTTCCAAGTCCCACCAGTCCGATAACAAAACCGTGCAACCGAACACAATTTCAAAACATCAAATAGCTTCAGAGTAGGACCATCAACCTCTTCAGCCATATTAAAAAACGATTTTCTATTTGCAATTTCAGTTCCAACAAAATTAACCAATAGATGACTACCATCACAAAAAGGCTTTTTTTCGGACTCTCCACAACGGCAAAGAGAATAACTGTTTTTCAGAGGATATTTTTTTCCCTGAATCCATTTGTCCGGGTCTCCTTCTTTGTTAACACCAATTATTTGTGTGTCCAAAGAAATATTTCCAAAAACAACAAAAGGGCCATCATTAACAATCTTAATTTTGGCTTTTTTCATAGTTGATAATAATTAGTAATTACAAATAAAACAATCGATGATTCTCCCAACATGCAATTTGTCCACTTTGATTACTCAAAAACATGATTGAAATTAATTACTATTTTTCACGAAATTTGAGTGAAAAAATTTAAATAAAAATAAATTCAAAAAAATATTATGACCAATTTTGCAAAGAATAATTTAGATCAATCAATATCACCATATCTTCAACAACACAAAGATAATCCAATACATTGGCAGGAATGGAACAAAGAAACATTAGATTATGCAAAAAACAAAAACAAACTAATTTTTCTCTCTATCGGGTATGCTACATGTCATTGGTGTCATGTAATGACCCAAGAGGCATTTTCAGACCAAGATACTGCCGATTATTTAAACAAAAACTTCGTAGCCATAAAAGTCGATAGAGAACAAAGACCCGAAATTGATAGCTATTTCATGGATTTTATAAATAAAACACATGGCAGGGGCGGCTGGCCTCTAAATGTTGTACTAAATCCAGATTCAAAGCCCTTTTTTGCAGGAACATATTTTCCTCATAAAGAAAAGTACGGCCTACGACCACTAATATCTATACTACAATCTATCACAAAATGGTATGAACAAAACCAAAATAATCTACCACAATATTCAATGCAACCTTCACGACTCCCTTCTGAAAATATTAACGACTTAGAGATAATACAAAAGTTCGAACTAACTTTTGACAAAAAATTTGGAGGTTTTGGTAATCAAACAAAATTCCCTCCACATAATACCTTGCTTATGATGCTAAATTTCCACCAAGAAACAAAAGATGACTTTACCAAGCAGATGATAATAAAAACACTTGATACCATGTCCGAAAAAGGATTACATGATCACTTACAAGGTGGCTTTTACAGATACAGTGTTGATAGAGAATGGTTGATTCCACACTTTGAAAAAATGCTATACGATCAGGCAATGCTACTATGGGTTTATTCACTATCTTTTCAATTATTTCATAGAACTAAAGATAGATTTGTTATTAAAAAAATTATTAAATCTTTAAAAGAAACATTTTCTAACCAAGAAGGTCTCCTTTATTCTGGTCATGATGCTGACACAAATCATAAAGAAGGAGATACATACACCTGGATAATCGCAGAACTCAAAAAAATTCTCAATGAAAAAGAATATGCCTTGTTTTCTGAAAGATATGTTTTATCACAAGAAGGAAATTTTGAGGGAAAAAATCATCTTATAAAAATAGAACTACCTAATGTTGAGAAAGACAATCAACAGAAATCTTTAGAAATATTAAAAATTGAAAAGAAATTGCTCGTGGCAAGGAAAAAAAAATCCCAGCCATTTACTGATAAAAAAATATTAACAAACTGGAACGCTTTGGCTGGAATAGGCCTAATAAACGCTTACAGATACACAGGGGAAAAAAGTTACAAGGATATGAGTTTAACAATTTTTGAAAAACTCATCGAAAAACATTATACACATAACCTACTTGCCCACAGTTCATTAAATAATCAACTCCAAACACAAGAATTCTTAGAAGATTATTCTGCAATGCTGCTTTTTGCAACCTATTTATTTGAAGAAGAAGACTTTGGAAAAAAAGAAAAAAACAAATACCAAGATTATATCAAAATATTCTTGAAAGGTCTAAACAAATTTAAAAAAATAGAAAATGGATCAGAAATATGGTATGCCAATATTTCTCAACAAGATTTTGAACAAATTCCAGCAAGCGTATTTGACCATCCCACCCCCTCTTCTAAATCACTTACAGAAATGGCAATATTCAGATCGAACATAATCTTAGAACAAAATTTACACGAACTTGAATACCACTCATTTCTAGGAAGCGATTTTCATAATCTTGCAGCCTATTATTCTAAAGGTAGATTTCATGAATTCCATTTACCCGAAAAAATTAACCACAAAGATTTACCAATTAATTCAATAATTAAAAAAGGGGAAAAATACCAAGATTGTACAAATTTTACTTGTAATGAATATGAAAATAAAAAAGAACTAATAAATGCTCTAATGAAATAAAATACAAAAAAAATCCCCCACCAAATACACAAAATTGAATGATATTTCTCCAAATAGGATTATTGTTTAGAAACTTTGAACACATATGCTTTCCTCTTCTTCCCAACAACTGATATTAGATCCATTTTTCGAAGACAATAAGTGATCTTTTGAGCTAACCTGATCGAGGACCCAAGTTTCTTGGCCAAAATCCTATTAGTGAACAATTCATTCGCATCAAAAGGTAAAAACCTAAAAAAATCTCGCCTACTCTCAAAAACAACCCTATCACACACACTCAATAACCGTCTATCTTTAGTGCTAACACCCTTTCTCCTCCAACTTCCTTTACCATCATTACACCTCAACTCCTCTTCTTCAATCAACAAAACTTCAAACGAAAAATTCTTATTCTTAACCAAATCAGCTAGATACACTAACTCAACAAAAAGATCAACCAATTTTCCCCTTTTAGGAGACTTTCTTTTCCTAACAACCTCACCAAACCTATCCACATAAACTAACCATTTATGTTTAGCAATAGGATAAACCAACCTAACCTGATTATCCACAACCAATTTACTTAACTTCTTTTTGATAGCAGAAAAATTTCTAGTCTGAATTTCAATCAACAAATCTTCTCTAAGAACATCAATCACAAAACCATCACTTACCTTAACCTCAAGCGCATCCCCCAAAACCGAATACCACGCCTTAACTTGAGAATGCAAAGAATATTCTGTCATCAATTAGCCCAATAACAAAACACATGTTTTTATGTCAAAAAAGTCTTTCCAGAAAAGTAAAATGGTGCGGGGAGTGGGATTCGCACCCTAAGTTACCAGTAAAATATTGATAAGCTATCTGAAAAGAAAGAAAAGAATTACTTGGAACTTATGAAAAAGTAAAAAATCTTGAATTTCCATCAATAATAAATCAATATTGGGAAAGATTTTCTGGACGAGTGAAAATTGATCGGGTGTTTCTTAGACTACTGGGTTATAAAGAAAACAAGATTGAAAAAACAATCAATGAATTATATTCTGCACTTTTTAACAAACTTGAAAGATAGCAAAATCAAATTTGAAAAAATGGGAAAAGTTACTTTTTATTTCTCCCAAGCTATGGGGTTAAGTAAATACATCTTTAAAGATAACTATCATTTAATTTACTAAGTTTTAATAAACTTGTCAAGTTTACTCTTTTCTTATTTTTCATACTGTAGGGGAAGTATTGTTGT
>SDBU01005790.1_pt1 | contig 14691 bp, 17 predicted proteins | sample 2277071 | NCBI WGS metagenome assembly SDBU01 (sample SAMN10397929, study PRJNA504765) | marine sediment metagenome | isolation source: marine sediment core GS08_GC12, 126 cmbsf | place: Arctic Ocean: Gakkel Ridge, Loki's castle | collected 2008
CATAATTCCAGAATTAGTTCCACTATCTAATCCCTTTGATTTATCTAAATGAGTTGCAAATGTTAAAGCCCACATTTCCTCTACAGTATAAAAACCAAGCTCAGTCATCATATAAAATTTTTGTATTGCTACTAAAGCAGATAATCCAAAGTCCATTATTGAATCTGACCATCTTAAACTAAGTTTAGTATATATACTTTCTTCTTTTACTTTCTTTTGCCTATACCAAGCAGTTCTGCTTTGTCCTTTCTTTTCAGGTTTTACTACAGTCATTTCTAAAGGATAAGGAGGTCTGTATTTTCTTAAGAATAATGTAACTGTAAGCATATTCATTCCTGTATTAACTGATTCTACAATATCATAAGTTTCTAAATACATACTTGAAAAAATACGATTTTTAGTAACGATAGGAAATGTCGAGTGATATTCTTCTCTTCCTTCTTCTTTATTAAACTCATCAAACCTCTTCCATGGATTTCTTTTTTCAACACTATCACCAAAAACGTCTTTTGTTATTAAAGACGTTGTTTCCCCATATGGAATTTCACCAAACATACTAATACCTTTAAATAAATCTAATATTTTAGCAGAACCATATAGAAATATAAAATCTAACATTGTTAAGAATAAATATCTACCTATTCCCCAAGCTTTACAAATTATTCTTAAGCTCTCATTACCACCATCTTGATGTGCTAAGAAAATTCCCCCAGTAGATCTGTACTTTAATATTCTATCGGATAAAGCCATAGATAGTTCATCTACCGTTCCTAATGGTAACCCAGCTAATACAGCTGCTGGTTTTATTCTTTTTTTATTTGATAAATAATAACGGTTTAACATAGAGGAAATCATAGTAAGATTAACTACGAAGTTTGTAGACCTAATTTGTTTTAATTTTTCTGCTGGATCTATATCTTCTCCTTTTATTTTTTTTCTAATTAAATCTGCTTTATTTAAAAGAAGACCAGCATTTAGACCAGCTATAAGTGTTGTTATAACACTAGTAGCTACAGTTTCTCCAGTTTCATCATCTCCTGCGTTTTTAAATATTATTCCACCCATTATACCATTACTCCCATTAAATTTAAATAAGCTACTGAAGCGATAGTTGACCAATCTACGTCATAGTAAGTATCTAATACACCTTCATCCATAGCTGAACCAATTTTCCATTCGGTTTCATCTATCAACCAACCACTCGCATTTAACATTCTCCATGCAAGATTTAAAGAATGTTCACATATTTGTGCTGTTGTAGTTTTGTTCTTAATACCATATAATCGTTTTCCTTTACTTCCTTGTACCCAATTAACTTCTTTGGGTTTATCATAAGTTCTTAATAATATATTATATTTAAGTACATCCTTTAAAGGTAATTTATCTTCAATAAAAATTGTTTCAATATAACAATTCGGAATTATAAAATGTCTACTAACAAAAGGGAATGTTTGGTGAAATTCGTAAGAAGGTCTTTCTAAATTTGCGTCAGTCATTATAAGATCATTTAATTTTCTTATTTCAAGTGCGTTTTGAGCTTCTAATAGATTTGGTAAATCTTCCATTTCCTTAAATTTTGATTGACCATATATAAATAATCCCCATAATAAAAACATAATTAAAAACTCAATTTTATACATTGTGCCTTCAATTTTTATGGCATCATCTCCACCTTCTTGTTTAGCTAAGAAAACTGAACCAGTAGCTCTGAATTTTAATATTTTACCAGAACGAGCTATTTCTACATAATCAACGTGTTTTAAAGGAACTGGACCTAAGAGAATTGGTATTTTACCAAATAACTTTCTCACACCACTAAAAATTCCTGCCCAAGCAACTATATCAAAAGAACTACCAACATTTTTTTCTATTCTATCTTTAACTTGAACCACAGTTTTCCAAGTATCTTCAGCTTTTGCATAAGTGATATTATGTAAAGCATCTTTAACCATTTTTATAAATTTTACGTATTTTGACTGTGGTGTTGGAGGTTCAACAAAACTATATAATGGATCAAATGCTCCTTCTAAATCTAATGCACGTTGTTCCATTTCAACCATATTTTCTTCTATCATTAATAGTTTACATTTTGCTTTTCTATTAATGAATATAAGAATTAATTTATCCATAGCCCTTTTAATCTCATTTTTCATTAAAGGATCTTCTGTTAATAAGTCTTGTAATTCTGTTATGAATAATGGATCTGCTTTTAATATATCTATTTCTCTTATAGTTTCGTTAAAAAAAGATTCTTTAAGGCTTACAGCTTTTATACCTTGAGTTCCGATAGGCGAATCTTCAAATTTTATAGCTTCTCCAGATGTTAATTGTTTTCCATAACCAAAAACTTTCCATCCCGCACCAAAAAGTACATCATAAACAGCACGTTTATAAGAGTTCCAATCTACCACTCTTAAAGGATCTGGTAAAACGGTTTCAAAAAAGTCTCCTAAATATTCATTAAATTCTATAAGAGTTTTTGGTGTTGTTGTAGCTGACATCTTTAATCTTCCTCTTCTCTTGGTGGTTCTCCCATTTTTTCATGTGTTTTTCCTTCAATAGCACTTAAAATAGCTTCTTCATTTTCTGCTATTTCTGTAATATGCTCATCAAGACCAAAAAGTTCATTCAAAACTTTTTTAATATTCTCAGGATCTTCCTTTATTTGCTGTTGTATTAATTTTGTAATATCTCCTTTAATTTGTTCCATACCAGTGAACACTTTATCTACATTATCATACACGCCAGTTTCATCTAAAAGTTCATCAATATTTTCTCTAGTTGCCATTTCTTTAGCTAACATTCTTGGTAGGAACTCAAGATAAAGATATTTTGCTTTAGCTTCACTTGATTCTGCTTCTTTTTTAAGTTCTTTTATTCCTTGTACTGTACTAGCTATACCCATAAGAACAAAGAAATCTTTTCCTGTTTCCTTAACTCTTTTATCGTGTTTAAGATCTCGTTTAATTTCTGTTTTATTCCAAATATTTTTTAATTCACTTGCTAATATCTCAGGTTGATCTTTTAGAGCATCAAGAGCCCCTCCAAAATCATGTACTTTAACACCTATTTCTTCTGCATTATCAAGAATTTTCTGAACTAATGATTTAGTAATTTTAATATCCATTTTAGCTGGTCCTGGTTCCATCAATGATTCCTTGAATTTAGGAAGTAAATCTTTTAAATTTTCTACTAATGTCATACCTGTTATTTTTTCAGCAGATTTTGATCTTATTAAAGCTAAAAATTCTAATATAGGATCTGTAGCCCCTATTCTTAGTTTTTCTATTATAGCAGCTGAATCTGTACCTAAATTAAGAATATCTCTTACAGCATCTTTAACAAACTCATCAGAATCTCTTGTATCTTGAGATAATTTAATTAAAGATTCTTTCATTTTTTCTGTAATTTCAACAGCTCCTTCTTTTAAGTCTTTTATCTCCTTAGCTTTATCAGATATAGCTGTATCTAATTCAGCCCTATATTTTTGTATTTTTTCTTTATCAATTTCATAAACTTGGTATTGTCCTTCATACCATTCACCCATATCTTTCATTATCTCTTCAAGGGTTCTTTGCATAAACCTTTCTGGTAATCTTTTTCTAATAGCAGTTAGAGATGTTTTTTGTGGTCCTCCTTTACCTTCTGCTCCAAAAATAGCCATATGTATTTCTCTTACTAAACCTGATAAATCACTGATATTTGCTTCATTATCTTTTAATTCTTGTCCCATGAACGCAATCCAGCTTTTTATTTCTTCCTTTTTCATACCATATTTAGCTATGAGCATATCTTGTATTTCTCTTCTTTGTAATTGTCTAATAGTCGTTTTAACGGTTTCTTTAACTTGTTTATTTTCACGACCTAATGTTATAGGACTTAATTCCATTAATTTATTCTTTATAAAGTTTAAATCTGTTTTTGTTACACCACCAAAACCACCTAAACTTATACCTTTACTTCCGTCCTTCCCAACTAAAGCAGTTAATTGTTTCTGTAATTTTCCTAAATTACTTGTTTCATCTATTCTAAGTGATATTATTAAATCATCTACTGTCGGCATTTGGTATAACCATCCCTACTTTTTTAAGTAAATCTCCTATTGTTAATTTTTTGCCAGAAAACTCATATTGTTCAGTTTTAATATTTTTTACCTTTGTAATTTCACCTTTAGAATATACTAAAAAGTCCCTTTGTAATCTTGTTATATCATTAATATTAGCTATAGGAACATTAAAGTATAATACCAAATAAGCTATTTCAGTTCCTACTTCATCTTTTATAATCTGTTTAATATATTCTTTAGGTTTATAAGAAGAGTTTACTATTATATTAGCTATATCATGAATATAATTCATTTTTTTTATTTGGAATATACCTTTAGGTAAAAGTTCATCATCTCGATAAACTGGTATTGAAAAGTCTTCATCTTGGAAGTCTTTCATCGAATGGAAGACAACCCAATAAGAAATAGTATCGTAATGTTTTTGAAGACTTAAATAATCTTCATTACTGAAATCAACGTTTTGTGATTTCTTAATTAATTTTAATCTTAATTTTATTACTAAATTTGCTACTTTCTGTGTAGCATAAGTGAGTGCTTTATAAAAGCAATCGTCTAATTCGTATGATGATATAGGACGTAATGGTAATGCATTACCGTCATAATCATAATAAAATACTTCGTTTACGCCGAGTTTTATATGGCGTAAAGTGTCTAACTTCTCATTAGACTTCATATTTATTCACTTGTGGATTTTTCAATGAAACTTGCTAATTGTTCATAAGCCAGAGCCATTGGATAAGTTCCATCTCCTTCAATCAAAGCATCTAATGATGTACCATCTACATCGATACCCATTATTTCGTGTCTTAAAGCATCACATTCGAATTCTCTTACTGGAAATTCAGCTATTTCAATTGTTTGAGATTCTCTCATTACAACACAACCTATAAATTTTTCAAAACCCTTCATCCAGACTTTCTTACCAGCTATATTTTGCGTAGGTGAATCAGAATGACTTGAAACGTCATTAATTAAATCACACCTAATATCAAACTCAATAGCGCCTTTTGAAACTCTTCTCATTGCTTCGTAAGGATTTCCATTTTCTTTAAGAGCTATTGTAATTGTAAAATCTGATGGTTTAGCTACACGACCTTGATTAAATTGTTCGACAGAATGAACTTTCTCCCAGTTTCTATTAATATCACCAGCGGATCTGTTTAAACCAAGAATTTCAAAATCATATTCGGGTGCGATTCCAGTAATTTCTGATTTAACTGAAACTACCCAAACTGGTTTAACTTCCCATTTTAAAAAATCATTATTATTTTCTACCATTTTAAATCGCCTCGTTTATAAGTGCTGTAACTACTATCTCTTCTAAAGATCTATCGAAATAATAACCAATTCTAATACCACTAATTTCACTTTTTGCAGCAGCTAATCTTGATGCTGCATTTTTAGCTAAGAAATCATATTTTAAAGGAATTCTAACATAAGCAAAAGAGTCAACTATATCATCTTTTACTAATCCAGCAAATATACCCTTAATTTGTTCTTCTACCTGAACTATTCCTTTATAACTCATTCTAGTTTTTCTACCAGCTAGTAATGACCATAAACCATTTCTTAAAGTTTGTAAAATGATGTACTTACATCTTACTATATTTATTCTATCAGAATTAGCGTCTGTACCGAATGTAAAACCTCTAACAATCATAAAAGGAGATCCAGCTAAAAATCTTTTCTGTACAATATAATTTGTGTTAGCATCTTTCCATTTACCTTGATTTAACATCGGTTCTTGTTCTACTATAGCCATATGTGGTCTAGCAAATCCCATCGTATCATGAGGATGAGTTGCTGACGACATACCCATAAATCCAGAAGCCATGTCGTCTTGTGTAACTGAAGGTTTAGCTTTAAGATTACTAAAGTCTTCCCTTTGTCCAACTATACTTTTTAAACTTCCCCATTTAACCCCGCCTCCACCTGTTATTAAATCTTCTGGATTAGCATCACCAGGCATTGCATAGAAAAATATACACATTTTCCCTGCAATAGCACTCATCATAGTATCTAAATCATTAACTTGACTTGTACCAAACACATTAGTGCTGTAATTTTTAAGAGCTGTACTGTTTTCAAGAGCTAAACTGACCATACTAATATCATAGTCTGCTATTTTTTCTCCAACTCCACCTTTATCTGGGTCTATTGTAAAATCAACTGTAATCTTACAATTAGTACCTAAATTACTTTCAGTAACTACGGCACCACTTTGACCACTTAAACCATTAGGAAAAGTTAATTGACCATTCCAAAGACTTTGTGAATCTTTAAGAACAGTAAAACCCATTCCAGTATTCCCATTTTGATAATTCCATTGAAAACCAGTTCCTTTCGGACATCCATAGAACCTGACTCTTTCTAATCCAGTGGCTCCAGGACCCCACCCTTCAGGTGGTTTAGAAGGTATTTCCCATGTAGTATCGTCTATTTTTGTTAACAGCATATCACTGTAGTCTGCATCAGATGCAGCTACATAAGCGTAAACAAATAGATTTTCTGGTGTCGGTGAAGCAGAAAAGAAATCTGCGACTGATTTATATATTTGTTCAGAATCGCTAAAACCATCATCTTCTAATTGTGTTTGCCAGTCTGTATTAGTGACAGCATATAATTTTGAAGAAGCTAATTGAGCACTTCCATCTCCAACTATCATCGATTTATCGTATTCAACAGCAGCAGGTGATGGAGCAGATGTGCCAAACAATATTGTTATAAATTCTCCCATTTTTATTCGTACCTTATTATTATTTGTTTTGTTTTATTACTATTTAATTCTTTTAATTCTTCTATACTTAGTGTATTAACTAAGTCGTCACTCTCATCATACCCATCGGGAACTTTATCCCAAGTAAAAGGTATTCTTAAATATACGTCAATATCATAATTATAAATCTGCGTTTCACTTATTTCGTCATATAAAGATAAATCTCTTATGATAGGTATTGTATCTTTTCTATCAAAAGAAGCATTATAATCAAATAATATATTCTCCCATACTTTTAAGACTCTTTCATGGCATTTTTCAGCTATAAACTCAGCAAGTATTCTTCCGTTGATTGTTGTCGTTTTATCAGCAGTTTCATGTTTTTCTTGACAATAAACATGAATAGTACAAAGTTCAATACGTGCATAACCATATCGGTAATAATCGCCTTCAGCTTTTCCTATAACATCACTAACAGATTGAAATCTTTTCCTATTAGACGGTAAAAATTGTATCATTATAGTTGGGTTAATTCTTGAGAAACCATCACCATATCTGTACACTTTAACTTGAGGATCTAATGTTTGATAAGTAAAATCAACATTCTCCTTTATATCGTCAATAAGTGCATTCTTTAAATCTGTATTAAGACTCATATTAAATTACCTACTGGTATCATTCTTTTAGCTAAACATTCATATAATTGAAGTCCTGGGTCCCAAGAAGCATCTTGTACTTGCATGACCTTATAATCTTCGTTATTCCTTATTATATGAGTTTTACCAACTTTTACAGTAAAACTCTTTTTATTTAATTCGCTTTTAGACACTTGAAAAAGTAGTGGTTTTTCTTCAAATCTACCAGTTTCTCCTTGTCTAAAACGATTTATTGTAGGAACTATTAAAATTTTAAGTTCAATTATAGTATTATCTTCTTTTTTAGTTATTCCTCCAGTATCTCTCACAACGTCCTTTTCATTATAAGCATTCACTTTAATCAAATTTATAGCGTTGTGTAACCACATTATATATCAAGATCCGCATCATCTGCATTCATATCGTCCCAACTTTCATCATCGTGTTGGTCAACAATATCATCGTCTATTTGAAATCCGTGTCCTCGAGATGTTTTATCAAAAGCTATCCTTCCATGTGGTATTGTGTTTCCTGTTCTATCGTAAAATGCTCTCTTCATATAAGAGTCGCAGTATGCATATCCATACATCCGAAAAGTTTCATATGGCAATAAAGCCATAAATGATTCACTAGTTCCTTGAGCAAAGAAAAATAAAGGATTACTACGTTGATAGTCGTGAATTACGTCCCCGAATCTATCACGTAAGACATCACCTGACGATTGTGTAATTTTTCTTGATTTACACAATAATTCCAAACAAAAACACATTGTTCCAAATTTGAGAAAATGAAGGTCATCATCTACCGTTGGTAGATCTTTAACCCTTCTTTTTACCAATTCGCCTAGAACCTTACTTGTAGCCATGTCTATTAAAATTTGCGGTAGATCATCTGCTACAAAGTCTTCTAATTGAATCTTAACCCAATCTACAATATCTGTTTTAGTTATGAAAATAGCCAAGTTAATCACCTTAACTTTACTGTTTACTTAATCTGTTGGCTATCATTATCTTAGAATAGTCATAAACTTCTGGGCAGTATTCCAACTTTGCAGTTGTAAAAACCTGTTTAGGGTTTCTCTCATCCCATTGTTCAATGAATATACTCGTAGGACTTCCTCTTGCCTGATGATCTTCATCTACCCAACCACAAGCCACTTCACCAGCGTTTCCGTTAGTTATAACACCCCATTCAAAACTATCATTACCTGACACTTCGACCATCATATCTTTACGATTTAGATGTTCCCAATCAAGTTCTAAATAGTCACCTTTACCTGGGTATCCCTCTGCGAGGGTTTCAACTCCTGGAACTTCTTTATAGGTTTGTCCAGTTACTTTAACTAGTTTTAAACCTTGTATAGTAGCTCCTAAAACACCGTCTGTGGTATCATGGAAGTAAATTAATCTCGACAAAATTTTTTCGTTCTTCTCTAAAGCTAATGCTGTTTTTCTACCAATATAGAATATAGTAGGCGATTCTCCTTGTAAATATTCGAATCTTTCAACCAAATAGGCTAAATCACCAAAAACATCTGCATGATTGCCTGATCCCCCACTAAAGTCGTCCCATCGTGTTCCACCTAAGTCTCCACTTACAACAGTCCCTCTAAAACTTCCTGCATTAATATCAGCATAAGCTTGTCGATTTGTGTCTTGATTAGTGAATTCTTCCATTGTGGTTATATTACCTAATGCAAATTGACATAAGGTATATTCTATGTTCCGATTTATTGATTTTGTTAAGTTCTCTAAGAGCATTGCATGTTTACGTTCAAGAATTCCACCCAAAAAGTCTCCAGCAAATTCCCTTTTACCCCTTCGGAACATATTTCCTGTCATTCTTGTATTATATGTCCACACACGTGCATGTGGGTGAGCCATAGGTTCAATTCTTTCATCATTCTCATAGAACTTAGCAATCATTTGTGGATCAGCCATTCTAGGTCGTGTCCAGTAATGCTTTGAGCCTCTGCCTTCAGCAATAACTCTTGGCATCATAGCTTCGAATAAAGGTTGCCACTTATTGTCATATTCGTCAACAAGTTTTAAATATTGTTCCCTTAAATATGCGGGAACTAGCATATTGTCTGATAAATTACCAATCTGTTCTCCTGCCATTATTTTTTCACCTTAAATCCTCGGTTTTTCATAATCTGGATTAACCCAAATGTAACCATATCCACTAGCTTTGATTTTCATTAAAGTTTTACCAAAGGAATATTGTCCGCTTGAGGTCATTTTTTCAAATCCACCATCAGCAGGAATAATAGTCCTGTTTACTTCAATATCACTAGATCCTACGTTTTTAGCTTTGATAGCTCCTACCAATAAAGCACTTATATCTCGTTTAGCTACATGACGACCTTTTAAAGCAAAGTCTTCAGCAGTATAATTGTGAATAGCCACTTTAATGTTTAATGAAGCGCCAAAACATTCCGTTGCACCAGCAGTACCTGTATATGATTGTACGGGTCTCTTCAGTATAGGGGTAGCTTTTAATCCTGTACCATATAATTTCAATGGTTCAGCAAAATCTGCTCCATAACCAGTATGAAGTCTATAACTACCTTTACTTACAGAAGTGATACCTTCCCAATCTATAGTCGGTCCTCTTGCTGGAAATTGATCTGACATTTATTAATCACTTTTTATAAATTTTTTATTTTATTTTATTTTTCTGTTATTATCTGTCTGTTTTACTTGACTGATAAACTGTTCATACGATACTTCTTCAAATTTCTCTTCTTCCTTTTCCTTCTCATCTTGTGCTTGTTTAGCAGAGTCACCTATTTCTTGTACGTGTATTTGAGATTCTGCTCTCTTTAGAGCTTCCTCAAGTTTTCGTTTCAAATAAGAAACATCTTCTGTTTTAAGCCAAGTTGCTTGTTTTTCGTCAATAGTAGAGTCAGCTTCTAAGAGTTTGTCTAAAATCGGTTTCTTAGTTTCTAAAAATTTGATTGTGTTTTCAGCCTCTAAAACTCTTTCTTCTAAAGACTTCTCTTTAATTTCTTTGTCTTCTAGTTCCTTGTCCATTTTTTCGAACTTAGACTTCATTCCCTCCAAAGTTTCGGTTTTACTATTAAGCTCTTTTTCCAATTCTTCAATTTTTCCGAGAGCTTTAGATAGTTCAACTTCATCTTCTTTAGTTTCTTTTGGTATAATTTTCTCGTTTTTTTCCAATTTCATCACACCTGTTTTTAATATATTACATTCTTTACAATGTGGATACGGAGTACCCGCAAGTTCAAAAACGTCATAGTGTATAGTTTCCCCTTTCTCGTTGAAATATGTTCTATAATGCATAGACAAGGAAAGTGGATCTTCTACAAAATCTCTTAATTGTATATCTTCAATTAGTTTTCTGTGATCTTCAGTATGGTCATATAATCCAACTTTGACCATTAGTTTTTCCTTCACCCATGAGTCTTCTACAATCCCATATACATGATTCTCTTTATGTTCTTTCTGTATAGGATGTCTGTGTCTCCAGGTAAAGTGTTTATTTTTAAGTTTATTTGCGATAGCGTTAAGACCATCCTCACATTCATAATCTTGTGTTAAAGCTTCTCCTATGAAGTAGAACTTTTTGTCCTCTTCTTTTAAGCTTTCCATTGTGAGATCTATTTTACTATCTTTAAACTTTTCCATCTTATTAATAAATTTGTTTTTACTTGTATTTAAATGTTTTGATTTTGATAATAAAATGTAGTAGAAATTACTTAAACATAACCTTTTTCATCAAAATAATTGAAGCTTGTTTTATGTTTTGTTATTATTTTCTGTGGACCGAGTACTCTATCTGGATCGTAACCCATTTTCTTTAATTTAGCACGTCTCCAAAATTCATCTAAGTCTGCATTACCTACACATTCGTCTCTATCACAAGATAACAGAATTTTACGTTCTCTTCTTTTTAAGCTGTGAATATACATATAATCACCACACCATTTACAAGGAAAAAACTTTCCATCAGTATCACGATAAAATTTCTTATCTAAATAAGAATCATCAATTTCTCCTTTAGCTTTCTTAGCTCTATCTTTAAGGTTAACCCTTAAATTTTCCCAAATCATGTTTCTCTGCATTGTTTACACACATTTTCGTTGTTTATAATACTTCGACAACGATTACAATAATCTACTTCACCTGTAGTTATTAATCTTTTAAAACAACGATTACAATAATCACTCATGTTTTAATTCCCATCCACAAATTTCACAATAACTTATATACATCATTAATCCTCTTCTAACTTTTACATCAATATTACATTTAGGGCATTTACTTGGTAAAAAAGTACTTCCTATTATATGTACCATTATTTTAACTCATCTTTAAATGTTTCAACTATATTACTTATAATTTGTTGCCAAGACGATAGAAAAGCATACTTTAATACAGATTTCTTAGACTCATGAATCGGACCGTAATTAAAACCCCTTGCAGTTGTATTAGCTGCAGGTGTTCTCATAACAACCCTATCTTGTTGTATTATAACTTCTGTTCCTTCTTTAAAACCCATTTGCTTATATTCATGAGCTGGTAAACCCAATCGTCTTTTCTTTCTAAGATATTCCTTAGAATAATGAGATTCTCTCGGTTTTCCAGGTTTATGTGAACGACCTCCACCCATTATTAACAATTCTAAATCTGTTTGAGTAGGAATCTCAAATACATTACCTTCGTGTTGCATATGTCCAAAAACATTTCTATCTAACGAAAATCTTAAAGTTTTCTTAATTTTATCATAAGCTTTACTTTTTACAGTTCCGTCTTGTAAACCATCTAAGAATTTTATGAATTTTGTTAGTGTTGTCTTAACTGTCGTCATTTCTGTTTTATTTTCTCAATTCTTTCTAATATAGGTCTAATTCTGTTATTAAAATTAGGAAGTGCTGATTTTAATACGTTTATGATTTCTCCATTAGATTGTGTTAATTCTATATCAAAGTCTTTTAAAAATGCTTCATATTCATTATTTAGTTCTGTTGCTATTTTATTAATTTCTCTTAAGTTTAGTACATCATTACCGAGTAGATAATGTATAAGTAAAAAGAAAAAATTCTTCTTTTTAATTTCATTATTATCGAGTACCTTATCTATATCATCTTCTATAAGATCTCTAAGTATTTTTTTCACTAACTTCCAGCTCTTATATGGTTTAAAAGTCTCATACCAATATCATTTTCATTTTTAGTTGTAGATCTTTTTGCTTGTGGGTTTCTTCCCGAACTTGCGTTTCCAGTCGCACCTTGTCCAAATTGACTCGATTCATTCATTTTTATCATAAGCTTTTGTCCTCTTGGTTTATTTTCTTCTTTAGTTAAAGCTTTTAAATGAGCAAAAACAATTGAACCAGCTTTTCTTGCTTCGTTATCATCTTTAAATATACCAGCGTTATTTAATCTTTCTATCGCTTGTGCTACTTCAAGATAACCTTTATTTTTTAAAGGATTAAATGCTATTTTAATATTTTTCTGTTTTACGTCTCTTATACCCCATACAGGTAATAAGCATTTAGCGTAAAATCTTGTAAGTGTATTTGCATACTTTCGTCTCATAGTTTCTAAGAAAGTATAGAAAGCTTCAAGTATTCCTCTTTGAGTTGATTGTTCATTACCAGAAGCATCTCTTTGAGCCAAACTAGCGTATAATCCCCACATAATTTCCTTATTATATAATTCTATCGCATCACGATAAATTTGTGCAGATTTAGCTGATTGTGTATCTAAAGTCTTTAAATTGATAATTCCTGGTAAAGCTACACCTCCCCAATTAGAAACTTTAGGCAAAATCTTCTGAACGTATTCTACAGCTTCGTCCATAGCCTCAGGTTCGTCAGGATAAAAGTTAGTATTAGGATCTCCTACCAAAGCTACCAAAAATGGAGCCCAATGTTTTTGAGCAAATTTTCTCATAAAATAAAAAGTCCATCTTTTTCCAGTGATAAAATGTAGTATTGAACCTACAGGAGGTCTTATAAAGTAAGATGTTCTCAAAACAACGTTCGGCTTATCTGGAATGGTTATATCTAATTTATATCTCATTCCTCTATTTCCAAATATTTCAAGAGGAGCTAAATATATTCTATCCTTTACAACATTCTTATAAAATTGAACTTCTGAACGGTAACCTTTGTAGTTTGGAACACTTTGTATCAAAGCCCGCCATCCATATTTAGGATCTTTGACTTTTGTTATCGTTTTTGGATCAATTCTTTGAATATCTACACGATTTTCATACAATTTGGGATTAATATCTATCCTCCAGTATGAATCTGCGTGAACTATTTCATCAAACCATACAGATCTCATATAGTCCTCAACAGTACGACCATTTACATTTATCTCCATATTCCAATCTTCAATTATTTCTAAAGCTTGTTTTCCATGAAGTTTGTGATCAACAGTAGTATGTGGTCCATCACCAACCATTACTGCTGAAGTAATTTCTGTCATGGTCTGAGATATTGAATCATTATAAAAAGCAAACTCTCTATTCGGAGCAGTATTCTTAATCATAGAATGCTTCATTTGCTTAAGAACACTATCTAAATCATAATATTCTTCATCTATCTTAAGAATGATAGGTTTTCTTGTAGCACTAAATGCTCTTTTCGGTTTTCCGTTCTCGTTCTTTGTTATCATCTTTTTTATCCTCTTTCTTTTTTGGTCCTGGTAATTCGAAGAAAGAAACATTAACTTTATTAAGGTCAAAAAACTTTTTAAGTTCTTTTAAAACATCTGGTCTTGTATCTCTTGTTCTCATCTCCTGCATAGTACCGAAGTTAAACGGTATAACTAATGGAGGAGGTAATTTCTTTCCTATAATTCCTGGAGGAAGATATATACAAGGTACGCCATCGATAATGTTAATTATTACTCTTTCCTTTTTTTCTTTTTCTTCTTCTGTCATAATTATAATCCAGCATCAGCTGGTATCATGTCTAATTGGTAATCTTCATCTAAATTAATTTCGAACATTTTAAATTCTTCTCTTGCCATTTTTGAAATCCCATAATCGAAAAATTCTGCTTTTGGTTTAAACCAAGGTTTTCTACGATGTCCCCATAAACTTAAAGCTAAAGCAATTACACGGTCGTCATGATAGCTTTGAGTTCCATACTTAAGATAACCAGCTTCCATTATCTCACACTCAAATCTTAAGAGTTCGGTAATAAGTTGTTGAATTTCTGGTTCTGATTTTGGTGGTAATTGTAAAGCATGTGGATTTCGTGAAAATAAAGCAATCATATAAGCTATTAGGTCGGGT
>SDBU01005791.1_pt1 | contig 14690 bp, 14 predicted proteins | sample 2277071 | NCBI WGS metagenome assembly SDBU01 (sample SAMN10397929, study PRJNA504765) | marine sediment metagenome | isolation source: marine sediment core GS08_GC12, 126 cmbsf | place: Arctic Ocean: Gakkel Ridge, Loki's castle | collected 2008
TTGCAACCAGTGCTGGATTCATTAAGTAGAAAACTTTCATCATGGGTGGAAAGAGCAAAGTCAACCAATGCCTTGTTTAATTATTTTGCGGATGCTGAGAACACACAAGTACGACGCAGGTTTCGGGGAATAGCGGTTGTCAAGGATGTTGTGTCACAAACAAAGTTTTTAGCAAGAGGTATGCGTATTGATGTAAGTAAACTTGATAAACAATTCATCCTCCCTAAAGCTTCGCTTGTCGAATGGGGTGCAATCTTCCAAAATGTATTTACAAATGCCTTCAATGCGATGTTAGACTCTGAAAAACGGGTGCTGCAAATAAGTTATCGTGTTAGTGGCAACTTGTGTGAAATACTAATTCAAGATACTGGACATGGGGTTGACCTCCATAGTGCAGATAGGCTTTTTGAGCCTTTCGTGAGAGAATTGAAAATATCACCGGAAAAGCGAGCGTTAGGTTATGGAGGCACAGGACTTGGGCTTACGATTGTTCGTTTGATTGCTGATAATATTGGTTGTAGGGTTAAATTTGTTGAACCAGAGGACGGATTCAATACTGCATTTTCAATTAGCTGGAGGGAAACTAGGTGAAAAAGATTTGGATATACGACGACATAGAAGACTTTGCTGAGGAATTCAAGGAAACGTTGGAAAAGCTACCTGTAGTTAAAAATGCCTTTGAGGTTGGCTTCTTAAATAATGAGCAATTCAAAGAAGAAATTAATACCTTACGGAAAAGACGAAGCCTATTTCGGAAAGGTAAAGAATTAGGTGATAACGGGGTAGAATTAGATGGAGCATCAATACTTATCATTGATTTTGATTTGCAAGAGACGGAGGTGTATTTAAATTGCGAAGAGGTTGCCTACATTGCACGCTGTTTTTCCGATTGCGGGGTAATTGTAGGTATGAATCGATTTGGACATAATAACTTTGACCTCACCTTAAAGGATAATCCTGAATCGTTTATTGATTTTTATATAGGCCAAGATCAGTTAAACAATCCTGACATTTGGCAAGGTACATGGGGCGACGACAGAGAAGGTTTTAGACCTTGGTATTGGCCGAGCCTACCTGACTACTTATGTGATTTTGAGAAAAAAGTCAAGGATGTTAGGGAGAACTTGAATATTCCTATTTATAACGTACTCGGGTTTGATTATGAGTTGTTTGATTTCTTACCACGTTCGATAAGCCAATTCATCGGAGGGGAACAACCAGTGGAGACAACATTCCGACAGTTCATAGCCAAATCAGGTAATGGATTGCAATTCAAAGATACTAAAGAAACCAAGGTGAACCGTTATGACGAAATTTTAGCGAGGGTGGGTGCATCAAGAATTTCAAAGTGGTTGGAGTTCGTTGTACTACCGGAGCAAGACATATTAGTGGATGCGCCGCATTTGGTTTCAAGGTATACCAGTCTTTTAAAGGGTGACGTTAACGACATTAAAGCTTGGAATAAAGTGGCGCAGTTAACAAATCATGAAGAGTTAGGAATGCAAGTAAACGTTATTGACCAGTTTCGCTTGAAAAAAAAATACTGGTTATCACGACCAGTATGGTTCTGGCAGGATTTGCGGGAATCTGCAGATATTGTCGAAGTAACAGAACCATGGAAAGCTATGAAACCCGATTGGGTGTTCTGTGAAGATTCATCATGTTTTTACGGCAGAGAATTTTGTCGGGAATTTGTTGTTCACACAGAATCACCATTTGCACGCAGGTATGCAAAATATTTTGATGATATTGATTATCAACCTATGGTGAGATTTTCTCTATAGGAGCGATTATGAACAGAACTAATGAATCAATTTTAAAAGTTATAGGTGGTTTTCGACAATTGCTTAATCGGTTATATGACATACAAGATAGTGCATGGTCTCTAGAAAAAGAAGTCCCACAAAATGTAGAGAATCTTCGGGAACATAAGTATTGGGCTTCAATCACCAGAGAGGAACTTGAAGACTGGCTATCTTCGCCAAATCAGCTTGATATCAATTTCTCTAATAAAATCATGTATTTACCTCCATTGGAAAAAGACGATGAATTTCTTCCAATGTTATCACTTTATTGTAAGTTGAGTGAGAGAACAATAGACGTTAGATTTTACGTTATTTTAGTGCGCTTCACTGAGACGGGTGAGCCTTATGGCATTGGATTTCGTTTGGAAACCCCTGTGTCCAAAGAAGATAATCAGGATGAAGGTAAAAATGGGAAGCAAGATAAAAGCAAAAAGAGGAAGCAAAAGGATAGAGGAGATGGGCAGGGACGCCATGATTTCTACCATGCACAATTTATTAATAAGGCACAATTTATTGACAAATATGGGGCTGTAAAACCAATAAACCCACCCATTAAAATCCCATGTTGGCTCCCATGTGAGCAACCTTCCTTTCCATTAACCGCAGATTGTCCAGTGACACTTATATTTTCTCTACTCTTAACCTTATATGGGAAAAAGTATTGTTTGGAGTTCTACAACCATTTTGTACAATCTGGCACTTTGAAAAAATATAAAGATAAGCTAGATGGGTGGATACATTGGGACTCTTAAGCGGAACGCCAACGAGAAGCAGTGTTTAAGGATGTAAAGCGGGGTTTAGGACATGCTTTAAGAGCGTTGTAGTAATGCTGGGTCACTTATTCACCTGTATGAAATTGGACGGCTTAAAGCATTGAAAGTATACCGAACAATATTATTGGGAGAAGGGCGGCGACACACAGACTTTCAGAGTACCATATCGATAAACCGGCGACTTTTCTTATTGAGCATGCCTAAGTCGGGGATTTCAAACCGATTTCCGTCCACATCAATTAAGAGCAGACGGCGTTCTGAAATCCACTGCGCATCCTCCGAAACGTTCTGCGCTACAAACTCCCTGCGGCCCCGATGAGTCTGTACATCCCAGTAGGACACTCCGAACTCAATCCGTAGTGAATTAATCCGCTCAATGATAGCGGTCATATAACGCTGCTCAAGTTCCTCTTTGACAATGCGGCGGGACTCATCATCCAGAACGCCCGGATTATCAACTGTCCAGATGACCTCATTCTTTTCGTCGAGGAAGCAGATATACTGCGACGGATGGGACAGAGGAGCGGCACAGACAATCTTGACTTTTAGATAGGAACGGTTGCCCTCAATCGTCATCCGTAGCTTCCACGGCGGTTTTCGGAACAGCCGAACGTCCTTCGGATTAATGTGTTCCGGATGGCGCTCTTGAATTGGCGTTACTGTATTCTCTACATCTGATTTCTTAATTTCATTGAATGATTTGTTCTTTTCCATTATGCTCTCCTGCATTGTGTTACCCGTTGAGGAATTGGGATTTCGGAGTGAAGTAATTCGTAATTCGTTCACTCACTCTCCGGGGCATCCTCCCCGCCACCGACAGCGATGAATGCCGACGTTTCCTGCTGTGTCTGAACCAGTTTGTAGAAAATTCCTTTCTGAGCCATCAGTTCCTCATGTGTGCCAACTTCCGCGATAGCACTGTCGTCCAAAACGACTAGTCGGTCAGCATTGCGAAGGGTGGAAAGCCTGTGTGCAATGGCGAAAGTGGTTCGCCCTTTGACCAACCGGGCAATGGCAATCTGAATTTTTGTCTCGGTTGGGGTGTCGAGTGAGGAAGTTGCTTCATCAAAAATAAGGATCTTTGGGTCATGAAGAATCGCTCGTGCGATGGCAATCCGCTGTTTCTCGCCGCCGGAAAGTTTGTTCCCGCGTTCACCGACTATCGTATCGTAACCGTCCGGTTTGGTGACTATGAACTCGTGAGCTTCAGCCGCTATTGCTGCTCGGACAATTTCATCGAAGGTTGCTTCCGGTTTTCCGTAGCGGATGTTTTCAGTGATTGTGCTGTTAAAAAGCATTGATTCCTGGTGTACCATCCCAATCTGAGAACGGAGGTCTTCGATACGGATGTCCTGTATATCCACTCCGTCAACTTCCAAACGCCCTCGATTCACATCGTAAAACCGGCAGATTAAGTTAATCATTGTGCTTTTGCCTACTCCGGATTTGCCAACCAGACCAATCATTTCGCCTGGTGCAACATCTAAGTTAATCCCCTTGAGAACAGGCTTGCCCACATCATAGCCAAATGTGGCGTCCTTGAAGGTCACTCGTCCTTCGATGTGAGGCAGCGGCACTGCATCTGGATTGTCGAACGGCTCGGTCGGCGCATCCATAATCTCAAAAATTCGCTCGGCGCCAGCATAAGCTCGCAGCATAAAATTGTAGAAATCGCCGAACCACCTCAATGGACGATAGAGCATCCAGAGGTAACTGATAAACGCCATCAGTTCACCCAGTGTTAAGTCACCGGCCAGAATACGCCTGCCGCCGAAGTACCAGACGAAGAACGCTCCGAAACTCATCAGAAAGTTCATTATCGTGAAGAAAACGAACCAGAACCGGTCAGCCGCCACGCTCGCCGCCCGCAGTTCGTCGTTCCGTTGGTCAAAACGCGCACCCTCTCGTTTTTCTTGAGCGAAGGCTTTCACCAATCGAATCCCCGTGATAGACTCGTTGAGATGAGAGGAGAAACGCGCCCACTTGGCAGACCAACGATGCCAGTAACGCTCCATGCGGTTCCAGATTAGCGTCCCTCCCAAGACAATCAGCGGCACGGGGAGCAGCACATAAAGGGTGAGCATCCAGTCCTTATATAACAACAGAGAGAAAATACCCACCATCAACAAGACGTTAGAAAAAACGTAGGGGATATCGAAGGTAATGTAGATTTCCAGTCGTTCTGCATCGTTGGTCATTCGAGAGATTATCGAACCCACCTTTCTCTTATCGTAAAATCTCAAAGGGAGGAATTGTAGAGAACGATAGAGTTCCGCCCGAATGTCCTCGGATGCTCGAAAGCCCAGCCGACTGCTGAATGCTGTCCGACCAACTTCGGAAAGCCAGCTCAGGAGGCGAAGTCCCAAAAGCCCCAGCACGAGCCGGACCAAAAGTCCAAAACTTGATTTAGGTGTGAGTACGTCGTCGATGATGTGCTGTATGATGAGCGGTGGAAGTAACCCTATCAAAGCGCCTGCGGTTGTTATCACCATCACCAGTACCAATAGAACCCGGTAAGGTCTGACATAGTCGAATATGCGCCGAAACGTATCCAACTTCTTCACGCAAGCGGCACATTTGCCTCCCTTCTCTGGAAGCAGCCGTCCGCACTTCGGGCATCGTGTGCGTTCGATTTCCGTCGGCAGTTCGAGCGCTTCTCCCTTGGACAGTTTCTTAATGCCTTCGGCAACCTCAGTAAACTTGAGAATCAACGAACTGGAATAGTGCAAATAGATTGGTTCACCCGATTTGCGTTCCACCACCAGACGACCACCGCCGACCAGTTCTTCTATTTTCGCTTCCTGTATTTCTTTGAGCAGCACCGCCACGGTACCATCCATGCCATCGGTCGGGATAATTAGCAAGCGCCCATCAGTTACCACCAGCCATTTCTCTCCAAAGGATTGATTGTCGATGAGGTCTGTGGCAACCTGGATGAGCACCTTTTCGTCTTCTGGTTTCTCCCTTCGTAGCTTAATATCTATTTCAGGAGGCATTGATTCCATAAACGGTTGCATTGGTTTTCCATCTCCTAATAAAGTATTGAAACGATTTCTAAAATATGATAAAATTACATCAAGAATGTTCTGAACGTGCTGATTTCGCCAGAGCCCTTGCAGTCAGGTGCAAACCCTTGTTATGCCCTGCTCTCACGCCGAGCTAACCATGCAGAGCGTGTGATACAGAACTCTATTTGCTCCAAAGGTTCACCTCTGGTAGAGAATTCAACATCATGAGGCGTTCGGGCGATTTCTTGGAATCCACATTTCTCCGCGCAACGCATCATGCGTCTATTACCTGTCCAGGTGGCCGTCCTGAGTTCCCTGAGCGCCGTCGTGGCAAACAAGTGGTCGATAAAAAGACACAACGCCTCTGTACCGTTACCCTTGCCCCAAGTACTTTCTTCTGGCAAGGAAACGCCCAAATAGGCGTAACCTGCCTGCTCATTGAGTTGGTAGTAGCGTACCGAACCAATATGTTTTCCCTCAACGGTATCTATCTGCCAGGTATGGGTATCTGGGGCGGGAGTCTTAGGACGTCGCCGGCAACGTGCCTCAAATTCTTCGCGGCTGATAGACTTGAAGGGGCTGGAAGGAGAATCATAGTAGAGCCACTCTTCCAGGTTGAGCCATCGGAACAAATCCTCGTCATCACTTTCTCGTCGCTCATCTCTCAAAACGATATGCTTTCCAATTATCGCCATGTTTCTCTTTTCCTTTCCATATATCGGCCCAAACAATAAACAATAGGTTAAATCATGTTCTTCGGTTGACACGAAGGCACGACTACAAACACGCCACCACAACTGGAAACTTGAGTGTAGGACATTTGGAGGCCAACCTGCTCGCACGCTACGATGGCTTCGTCAGCGGCCCAATAGTGTTCCTCTTCGTCCCATAGTTTAGCCCACCGCCTATGGGCTTCTTCCCTAATCCGAGCTGTCTCAAAGGCTACGTCACCGACCACGATAAGGCCATCATCAACAAGGTAATTGTCAGCAAGTTGCCGGAGGATTCTTACCTTGGTCGGCAAATCAAACTCATGCAACACATATGCTGAGACAATTCGGTCAAAACGTCGTTGCATTTCAGGCGGCCAGTCATCCAGCAAATCAGCCTGTATTAATGTTACCTGTGGTAGTTTCGCTAGGACTTTTGCTAGCATTTCGGTTGAGAAATCAATCCCCCATACACTGCAACCCAGTTCGACAAACCGCATTGCCAAGTTCCCGGTACCGATACCTAGGTCGAGAATTGTCATGGAATCATGTGTTTCTGCGCGTCTGGCAACCTCGTTTAGAACGTGGTCGTAGCCTGCCCGGGGAAAACTATCAGTTGATGACTGGTCATAGTTCTTGGCCCAGTTATCGAAAAGATGAACTCTATCTTGCTTGTTCACAGATTACTCCTTTCTGCTTTTACTTTCGACTAAATTGACAACTTCTATTCGCAGATTTTTCTATGCTAATAGTTCTTCGATATACTAGTTTACTCTCTGACAGCAATAATTTCCGAAGTCTGCTGTTGTAACTGTGCGAGATTGTAGAACACTCCCTGCTTCTCCATCAATTCGCTATGGGTTCCCGTCTCCACAACGCGTCCAGCTTCAAGCACCACCAGGCGATTGGCATTCCGTAGCGTTGACAGCCGATGGGCGATTGCGAAGGTGGTTTTGCCTTTGACCAGTCGGGCGATGGCTTTCTGAATCTGCTTCTCCGTTTCTACGTCTACCGATGAGGTTGCTTCATCCAGAATAAGAATCTTCGGGTCATGGAGGATGGCACGAGCGATGGCTGCGCGTTGCTTTTCCCCACCTGACAGGTTGTTCCCACGTTCTCCCACCTGTGTATCGTAGCCATCAGGTTTGGCAACAATAAAGCTGTGGGCATTGGCTGCAATGGCTGCCTGCATGATTTCCTCGAAGCTCGCACCGGGTTTGCCGTAGCTGATGTTCTCAGCGATTGTGCCGCTGAATAGAAACGGCTCTTGAGGTACAATGCCGATTTGAGAGCGCAAATCTTCGAGACGGATTTTCCGGATATCCACACCGTCAATCTCAATGGCACCATGGTCTATATCGTAAAACCGACAAATCAGATTTACAGTGGTTGTCTTGCCAACTCCTGACTTGCCTACAAGCCCAATCATCTCCCCTGGTGCGACGTTGAGGTCAATTTCGTGTAGCACCGGCTTGCTCTTATCGTAACCAAATGTGACCGATTTGAAATTCACTCGACCTTCCATGTTGGGCATGGGGACTGCATCTGGGTCCGTGTAAGCTTCAGGTGGCGTGTCAATCACCTCGAAAATTCGTTCAGCCCCGGCAAACGCCCGTGTCATCCAGTTGTTGACCCGTCCGAACCACTCCATTGGACCATAGAATAGCCACATGTAAGCGTAGAACGCCAAAAGCGTCCCAAGAGTGAGATTGTCATTGATTACTTCTAACCCGCCGAAGAGCCAGACAATCAGGACTCCCAAACCTGTCACAAGGCTCGATGTGGCGAAAAAGATTTCCCAGTTTACTTCCGTTTTGATGGATATCTGACGCAAGGCTTTATTCCGTTTGTTAAAGGCGGCAATCTCCTGTATCTCTTGTGCAAAGGCTTTTACCACACGTATACCGGACAACGCTTCGTTCACCATCGCCATGAGGTCTGACCATGCCTGGTCCCATTTGTTGAAGTAACGCCGCATCCGCCGCCAGAAAAAAACGCCCCAAGCCAGCATGAGTGGGACCGGCACCAGGATAAACAGGGTCAATTTCCAACTCATCCAAAACAGAAAGCCCAGGATGCCAATGAGCATTAATACATTGATGGCCATATAGGGCAATCCCTCCACCAAGAACTCTTGCAGCCTGCCAGCATCTCTCGTCACACGGGACATCACCGCGCCGGTCTTTCGCTTGTCGTAGAACTGTAGCGAAAGTAATTCCAGTTGCCGATAAAGCCGGCTGCGAATATCCGCCGTGACACGCGCGCCTAACCAGGTCACAATCCAGCCGTGTGCCCATTCTGTTCCCCAACTCAACACCCGGACACCGATTAGAGCAAGCACCAGAAAACCGAGCAGCGTCACCCGTTCTGCCATACCGATACTGACTCCCTCTTTCAGCATTAGCACATCATCCACGATGCGTCGGGTAATCAATGGAGGAATCAACTGTGAAAACGTGGTGATTAGCGACACGATTGCCAGTATGATTGCACGTCCGGTGTAGGGCTTCAAGTAGCTGGCAATTCGCCTCAACGTTGTTAGTCTTCGGATGCAAGCGGGACAAATGCCGTTCTTTTCAGGTAGCAACCGACCACATTTTTCGCACCGAATTTGGTCGAGTTCTGTATTAATCAGGAAAGGTTCTTCTTTGCGAAGTTGTTCGATACCCCGTGCGACTTCCGAGAACTTCGCCGCCAGAGAACTAGAATACAGAACGTAAATGGTCTCGTTGCCATCCCGCTCAAGTTCTAAACGTCCTCCTCCCACCAGAGGCTCCGTCCGCGCAGAGGTCAGCTCTTTGATGGGGACCTGTACAACGCCATCTGCGCCTTCTGTGGGAACAATCAGGACGCGTTTGTCTGTGACGAACACCCACTGTGTGCCGAAAGTACCATCCGGATTCAGGTCAGTGGATACACAAATTCGCTCCTCTTCTTCCGAGGGAAGGATATCCTGGATTTTTTCTTTGACTGTGTGCGGTAAATAACTTGTTTTTTGTCTATCATCTTTTAATAAAATCGGTTCAACCAATTTCATGATAATACCTCATCCCCAATGTGTATTTCAATCACACGAGATGGCGCACTTCATTCAATCCTTTGATTTAGAATTTCTTCACCGAAAAGCACTTTGTTTTCTTCTAATGAGGAAATCATTATTCTCTGATTTCCATAATTTCCCTCTAATTCTGAAATCTTCGTTGATTATATTGTTTTATCATATTATAATTAAATAGCAACAACTCTTTTAGAGGTTACTATATTTTAGAGGTTATTTCAAGCGGATGGGAGTCTGTGACTCCACGGAGAAAGGAGAAAAAGTTTGTTTGTACAAAGCACCAATTACGCCGCAATGATTCTGGCTATGACTTGGCTATTCATATTGATGACTGGTTGTGCAAATAAAAAACACCAGGAAGAAGCTGTGATGCGAGACGATTTTGCACAAATAGTATCTGAACTAAAAAGTGCTTTTCCAAAACATTTTTTAGAGGACGCCGTTATTGCTGAATTGGATGATATAAATCGTGGCATGGTATACGGAGAACCCAACCCTCCTGAAGGATTTGCAGGACCAGACCCGAGTGGTAAACACCCCTTTGGAATATATGTTCCTGTGAATAATAGAGATGATTATTTCAAGGAAGACATTTCAATGGAGCAGTGGATTTTTCATGAGATGTTCCACCTCCATAATCGAAGAACGAAAGAATACGAACCATTCATAAATAAAGCTTTTCCAGATGAAAACGACCCTTTGGTTCAGTGGATGAAGAAAGACCCCTATCATAGAACTTTCGCGCGTGAAGAAGCTTTCATTAACTTAATCACATTTGCGGACCCTGCGAGGACTAAGCCCCAGAAGGAAGCTGTCAGAGAGTGGTTTGACTATGTTGGTGCAGAGGGCAAATCCCTTGAGGAGATTAAGAAAATCTTGAATGTAATAAAGCATTGGTAGTGGTCAAAAGGGGCTTATCAGCTTTTGGGTTATCGCTAGTTAAAAAGAGAAAATTCGGCGACCTAAATCTAACTTAAATTGATGGGTAAGGAGGGATGTATAATGGAAGCTTATGTGACACCGGAAGGGGTGCTTATCCCTAAAGAAATCTTCGATGCGGAGCCAGGGGATAGGGTCATCGTCCGCAAAGTGTATGATTACATCGTCGTTAAAAAAGTTTCCCATCCTGTGGAACGGTTTGTTGAGGCGATGGAAGAGATTGGCAAGAATATGAGTTACGAAGAGGTGAAAGCAATGCGACAGGAAAGTGAACGAAAGAACACAGAAAGGAAGGTACCTACGCGATGAGACTGGGAGCGGATAGTTGGTTATTCTTCAAAGTAGCGGAAAAGGATGATGCAGCAATGCGTTTGCTGATAGTGGTTGAGCGTGGCAAACATCGTCTTATTGTTTCCGTATATTTCTCTGCTGTCAAGAAGTCTCCATGAGGGTTAGAAATTCTCAAAGAAAGGTGCTTGACAAGAATAGACGGGTAAAGTATAATTAAAACTGAGGGATTTATCATGAACCATACCCCAAACCTCGACAAAATCAATGAAATTATCAAAGGTGCAATTGAACGCAACAAATTGAAAACGTTGTCATCATATTGTTGGTGATAATCCCCATTGGAATTATATTGTGTGTTTGGGCTTTCAAAACCGACAGTACCACCCTGAAAGCGTTCACCGTTGTTTTGCAAACCACTGTGTATTGGCCGATTTAATGAGGGGAGAAACTATATGAAAAAACTATCTGTTGAGAAAATCCTGAAGGCAATTGACCAGTTGTCAGAAGAGGAATGGATACGGCTTGAGCATGAACTAGAAGAGCGTGAATGGCAAAAGCTTTATCAAGCTCCAGCGTTCATTGAAATGATACAGGCTCGTATTGTAGAAGCCAAGGAAGCGCGGCGAAGAGGACAACTCAAAACTGCGGAACAATTACGCGCTGAGTTTGAGGTGGAAGGACTCTTATGAACTATCAAGTAATAATTGCACCAGCAGCAGAACGCGATCTGAGAAGATTGTCACGTAAAGCGCGGCGTGAATTTTTTGACATTCACTTGCCTAAAATAGCTGATGCACCACGCGAAGTGGGAAAACCCTTGCACGGCGTATTTAGAGGATATTGGGCGTATCGTTTTGGTCGCCGTCCAGAGTATCGCGTCATCTACGATATAGAGGAGGAGATTGCCACCGTAACTGTTGTCCTAATAGGCTCGCGCGAAAACGTATACGCCCGGTTACGAAGACGGTTATTTTGATACACTTTTGTTCTCTCTGTGCCTCCGTCCACCGGCAGGTGTTTTTAGATAAAAATTGGATAGAAATTCTTAACGGAAGAGCGTTTGACAAGAATAAGACGGTTAGGTATACTTATGTAAGTCCTATAGGTTTCTTGAGGGTATCCTGTTCTGGGAGTTGGGAGTTAATCCTTTGGATTGTGCCTTGTAGGGTTTGCAGGCTTTTTTTATAGAGGGTAAGACATCATGTATCCAATTAATCTAAGGAGTATCATGGAGTGAATCTGTATGAGCAAGAAAAACGATATTATTAGAGAGATAACAGAGTTCTATCTAAACTCAGGCGATTTCAATGGGCTACCAATTACTGTTCAGCATTCCAAATTAGGAGAAACTGAACTGAAGAACATTCTCATTTCTCTAATCCAAGAAGACAAAATTTCACTAAACTTTGGGGATATTCACCCTAACCTCCATGTCAAGGCGTTTTGGGAGGAACCGAAGGAAGAGCAAATAGAGAAAGTAAAACGCTCAAATTTAGCGTATGTTTGTGCTTACCCCTCATGCTCGCACCTTAAAGAAGTAGTTAATCCATCAAAGTATCAAGATAGACCTTTTACATTGAGACTCGCTTTAGGAGAACCACAACTGTCTTTTGAATCATTTGATTTGCGTGTATTAGAATTCTATCGCAATGACCCCAGGTATTATTACGCTAACAATGACATAAATGGAAAAATATATGTCCATGATGGGTGTTCTATGCCATCATCCGATGAAGTGTTTTTGCAAACTTTTGGTTTCTCATATGATTCTAATCTCAATCGGGCAGTTGCCGTATTTCTCAAATATTTGTCAAATCTCACCCCAAAACATCAACAACGTTGGAATACATATATCCTCAAAGGTGACTATGAACCACATCCCGATTATCTCCGGCCATCCATACAAGGAAAGTTTCCAGAAGGCATACCAATTTTTTCAGCTTTTTTTAGGGAATTGCATCATATAAATGAAATGTGCAAGTTAATTCAACGAGCACCGCTATTTAGAAAAGACCCAAGAGAAATTGAGATGCCAAGTGAACTTTGTTTCCTTATACGGCCTACTTTGAAGGAATACAATCACTTTGTAAATGAACTGGATAAAGTCATTTCAGATAATATAAATAGGAAATTCTTCCAAAACGATGTGCCGTTTGAACGCGACGAAATGAGAAAGGATGGGAAAGTGATTGTTCATCAGAAAGGGACAATTCAGATATTAGATGAATGGTTGAGACTGAAATTTAAGGATGGGGATGAAAGAATAATCGATTATATAATTGAGACTTTCCGTGAGATTAGAAAAAAACGGAATCCTATTGTACATAAAATTGATAATGATGCTTTTGACCAAAAATACTTAAAAAAACAAAGAGAGCTAATTATTAAAGCCTATGATGCCATCAGAAGGTTACGATTAATATTTCAAATGATATTTTCGAGCTACCCCAAGGTTAGGGGATATAAGATTCCTGATTGGCTTCAGTCAGGGAAAATATGGACATATTAAGAGACTACCTAAAGCGTTCATTAATGCCCATATACAGCAAAAGGAGCAAAATAATGCCAAAGCAAGAAATTGTATATCAACGTAACGAAGTGTGCCTGAAGAAGTTTCTGGCGTTTCTTTCAATTTTCGTTTTGTGTGCATTCCTTCCAGCTTTTGTCGTAGCTCAAGAGGTTGTCACCGATTTGGTCAAAAAGGTGAGCAAAGCAGTTGTAATCGTTTATACTTACGATAGCCAGGGAAATGCCACGGGACAAGGCACCGGTTTTTTTGTTTCGGCTGATGGCGCTATCATCACCAACTACCACGTTCTAAAGGGCGTTGCTTCAACCAAAGTCAAGACAGCTTCGGGCAAAAGCTTTTCAGTGAAAAGAATCATTGCCGAGGACAAAGAAAATGATTTAGTCAAAATTGCCATCAACGCTAAAGAAATCACTTTCCCCACAGTGCCCCTCGCCAAAGAGGATGTTGAGGTGGGTCAGCGAGTAGTTGTGATTGGTGGTCCCCTTGGGCTTGAAGGGACGGTTTCGGATGGTATCGTCTCCGCTGTTCGTGACATTCCCACTTTTGGAAAGATTATCCAGATGACTGCTCCCATTTCACACGGCTCTAGTGGCAGCCCAGTTTTTAACATGAAAGGTGAGGTGGTAGGCATTGCCACCTTGATGCTTAAAGAAGGACAAAATCTGAATTTCGCCATTCCCGCGTCAAAAATTAAAACCATTAAGCCGAGAAAAGAAATATCATTCTCTGAATGGACTATGGGAAATTTGGAAGCATGGTTGAAATCCGCTGAAGGGCTTTACCAAAAAGGACTTGCTGAATTTTTGTATAAAAACTATGTAACCGCCTTGAGCTACTTTCAAGAATCCGTAAAGCAAAACTCAAAGAATGCTGATGCTCATTTTTACATAGGATTCTGCTACGGCGAGTTTGGACGCCATCAGGAAGCGATTGAGGCATACAAGCAAGCTATACGCATAAAGCCAGATTATGCCGCGCACTCGCACCATAACATGGGGATTGCTTACTGTCATCTTGGACGTTATCATGAGGCAATTGAGGCATACAAACAGGCTATACGAATAAAGCCAAACTATGCCGATGCACACTATAACATGGGAGTTGCTTACCGCCATCTTGGACGCCATCGGGAGGTAATTGAGGCATGCAAACAGACTATACGAATAAAGCCTGACTATGCCGATGCGCACTATAACATGGGGATTGCTTACCACCATCTTGGACGCTATTATGAAGCTGTTGAGGCATACAAACAGGCTATACGCATAAAGCCAAACTATGCCGATGCGCACTATAACATGGGAGTTGCTTACCGCCATCTTGGACGCTATTATGAAGCTGTTGAGGCATACAAACAGGCTATACGCATAAAGCCTGACGATGCTGGGACGCACTATGTCATGGGACTTACCTACTTGTTACTTGGAGACCGCGGAGGAGCGCTGGATGAATATAAGATTCTGAAAGACTTAGACAGGGATTTGGCGAACAAGTTGTTTAACCTCATCTACAAATGATAAATGATCAAAACAATTGCCAAAAAAGAATTGATGAATAAAGGGTATGATGACGTTTT
>SDBU01005792.1_pt1 | contig 14689 bp, 11 predicted proteins | sample 2277071 | NCBI WGS metagenome assembly SDBU01 (sample SAMN10397929, study PRJNA504765) | marine sediment metagenome | isolation source: marine sediment core GS08_GC12, 126 cmbsf | place: Arctic Ocean: Gakkel Ridge, Loki's castle | collected 2008
GTCATCTGCTGTTCCTGGAAGCCGGTTTTTCTGTTGACGGAGCTTCCGATATTCGTGAGATAGCCGGAATGGCAGCCCTGGGGAAAATAATTGAGCCGATGAGTCTTATCGAGACGCGGCAGACTCTGTCAGTTATGAGACGGGTAGGCAGCAATCTGCAGGCAAGGTCAAAAGAGGTGCCGTCACTCTGGGAAATTTCTAAAGATATCATGGAATTTCCCGGCCTAGAAAAAGATATTACCCGCTGTCTTTCTCCCAATGGTGATGTACTGGACAGCGCCTCAAAGGATTTAGCCGGCATCAGGAGGCGGCTTGGCGAAGTACGCCAGGTTTTACGGGGACGCCTGGAAACGCTAATCAGGACGCCTGAAGGCCAGAGAATAGTCCAGGAGCCTCTGATAACCGAGCGCGAAGGACGCTATGTTATACCGGTTAAAGCCGAATCCCGGCGGGAAATTGAGGGCATCACTCATGATGTCTCAAACACGGGAGCTACCCTGTTTGTTGAACCGGTGGCGACAATTGAACTGGGGAACACCGTCCGCGAGCTGGTATCTGAGGAAAAGCGTGAGGTTGAAAGGGTTTTGCGCAGTCTCAGTATGGCCGTGGGCGCGTATGAGGCGGAAATATTAATCAGCATCTTTGGCATATTAGATGTCTCTTCCGCAATAGAGAGCATTTTAGATACTAAACTTGGTATATACTCGCTGTTTTTTAAAAGCTGAGATAGATGTTTTCCTTCGATAAGCTCATCTTGAAGAGGAAGCAATTCTTTTTGAAGTAGTCCATGATTTAATACATCTATTGCTAATGAAAAAGCTTGTATGTAAGAGAGGCCTCCTTTTAACAAATTAGCTAAAGATATTGAAAATCGAATTAAAGCAACTTTTATTAAAAAAGTTTTTATAATTGGTAGTTTTAAAGTTTTAATAGCTATCTTTTTTTGAAGAGGTTTATAAAAAACAGCTATTAAAATTATAATACCCAACAATAAAACAGCTAAAATAATGAAAAATTTACCTTTTATTACTATTTTAGATAGAGCAAAAACCATTTTGGTAAAAGGATGCAAAGCTCTATCTTCAAACAAATCAGATAGCGTCGGAATTGTAAAAAACAGTAAAAAATTCAAAACGACTAGGCAAAAAAGAATTAAAATAACTGGATATGTAAAAGCTGAAACCAAACGTTTTTTTAAATCTATTGATGTTTTGAGTATTTTTATAATCTCTTTTAATGAATTTGGTAAATTTCCACTTTTTTGAGCATTTTCAATCATAGCCAAGCTTATCAAATCAAATGTTTTTGGATGCTCTTTCATAGCAAAAGATAAGCTATAGCCTGTTTTTAATTTTTCACTTAAATCAAAAATTAATAATTTTATTTTTCTTTTTTCATTGTTCTCAGCCAATATTATAAGGGATTCATATAAAGGCAGACCGGCTGTAAGCAAGTTTTCAAGCTGATAAAAAAAATCTAATACTTCTTTTTTTGTAAGATGAGCAGGCTTTTTATAAATTTTTGAAATTTGAAAAACTACAACTTTTTTGAGCTCTAAAATTGTTTTTGCATCTTCTATTGAATCAGCTGTTAAAAAAAACTTTGTTTTTCTTCCAGCATTTGATAGTGATGTATATTCGAAAATCGCCATAATTAAATATTTTTTGTAACCCTTAAAACTTCAAAAGAAGTAGTTATCCCTTTTTTTATTAATTCTATGCCATTTTGCCGAAGAGTTTTATGATCGCTTTTTAAACTGCTCTTTATTTGATTCACATCCACATTTTTAACGATTTGTTTTTTGATTTTATCATCCAAAACCATCAGCTCATAAATGCCACATCTATCTTTATATCCAGTATCATAACAATCCTTGCACCCTCTTCCTCGATATAATATTTTTTCTTTGATTTGCAGCTCTTCTAACTCTATATTTGTCGGCTTATACTCCTCTTTGCACAATGTACAGATCTTTCTAACTAAGCGTTGTGATAAAACTGCTATAATCGTCGAAGATAAAAGATATGGCTCTATCTTCATATCACTTAAACGTATAATTGCAGACGGAGCATCGTTAGTATGCAAAGTACTTAATACTAAATGCCCAGTGAGAGACGCTTGAATTGCAATTTCAGCTGTCTCTTTATCTCTAATCTCTCCTATCATAATAATATCTGGATCTTGTCTAAGTATATGGCGAAGACCTTTTGCGAAGGTAAGATCAATTTTAGGATTCATTGCAATTTGTGCAATATCTGTAAGCTTATATTCTACAGGATCTTCGATCGTCATTATGTTTTTTTCATAAGAATTAAGCTCTGTTATCGCACTATACAGTGTCGTTGTTTTTCCACTTCCAGTCGGCCCTGTTACCAAAACTATACCTTCCGGATTAGAAATCGCATTTTTAAAATTTTTAAATAGGTTTTTTTCCATTCCAAGCATATCTAATCCCAAAACGATATTGCTTCTATCTAGTATCCTTAAAACTAATCTCTCTCCATAGACAGTTGGAATTGTAGAAATACGAAAGTCTATCTCTCTTTTATTGATCATTAGTTTTATTCTTCCATCTTGAGGTAGTCTTTTTTCAGCGATATCGAGTGATGCCATAACTTTTATTCTAGTAATAATCTGAGATAAATAATTTGAGGTAATATAATCTCTTTTTTGCAGCACTCCATCTATGCGGTATCTTATTTTTAAGATATTTTTTTCAGGCTCTAGATGAATATCTGAAGCTTTCTGAGTAATTCCTTCCAAAATAATTGTATTTAAAATATTTACAGCTTCATTATCAGAGGATTGTTCTAAAAGATCATAACCTTCGAATATTTCGTCAGATATGTTATCTTGTTTTTTTAAATTAATTTTTGTTCTTTGGTGATAACAAATCTCAATTGCTTTTTCTATCTCTTCTTTGCTATAAATTTTAGTCTCAATATCTTTATTGAACATAAGATACAGCTCATTTATCGCATCTAAATTATATGCATCACTTATAGCTACAATAATTTTTGAGCTCTTTTCATCTATAGCTATTACAGAGTTTTTTTTTGCAAAAAGATATGGGATCTTTTTTACTTTATTTTTAATGAAATCATAACTTTGTAATTTATTCATATTTTTTATTATTCAAAAAAAAGTTTTAAACTATTTTCAAAAAGTTTTTTCTTTTCCGCCTTTTTAGCGTTTTCAAGTTTTTCTAAAAACTCATCCGTGTCACCTGAGCGTTTTTGTAGAAAATTTTGTCTTTTTTCTGATAAGCTTTTCTTCGGATCTTTTACTATATGAGGTGTTATGAAAATAAACATCTCAGATGTTGAATTTGAAAGTTTTGTTGAACCAAAAAGTTTTCCAATTCCAGGAATCTCTCCTAAAAATGGTATTTTTTCTGAGCCCTCTTCATTTATTTTCCGTCTTAGACCACCTAATATTATAGTTTCACCATCAGCTACTCTCACTTCATTTTCAATATGCCTTCTCGTAACGTTTGGCCTATCATTATCTGATGATTTTGTTGTATCAAAAGAGATATCTGTTTGAAGAGTTACAAAATCTTTAGAATCTTCATCTTCTGTGTCAGCTAAATGAATTGTAGGTATCATCGAAATTGTTGTTCCAAATTGATCTCTTGAAAACGATTTTTCAAATTTAGAACCTGATTTGGAGTTCACTTGAACTGCCCCATTATTTATAGATATTTCATTTACAATAGATATTGTCGCTGGAGTTTGATTTATCGCTAAAATTGACGGGCAATCTGCAATTTTCATATCATCTTGAGCCATTAAAAAACTAAGTGTTAAATCAAAAGCAGGCAGCAGTTTACTTTTCCCTTTAGACAAAATAAAATCTAAAAGTCCCTTTCTTTTAGATGAAGAGGTTGCATCAAAATTAATTGCTGTCTCTTTTTTGTTACTTGCTGAGCCTATTTTTAATAGGTTGATTCCTGTTTGTTTTCGATCTTGAATTGTTCTTTCCACTAAAAGAACATCGAGCTCTACCATTTTTTTAGCTACATCTAATTTGCTTAAAATATCTTTAATTTTTGATACATCTTCTTTTTTTATTACCATCAAAATAGAACCCGTTTTAGCATCAACAACAAAATTGCCATCTGAAAATGAGATCTCTTTTTCTTTAACAGTAGTTATTTTTTTTGGCTGCACAGGTTTTGGTTGAACTGGCAGGTTTGATTGGTTGCTTGATATTACTTCTTGAGTTTTTTTAATATCTTCTATTTTTGCATTTGACATAGATCTATAAATCTTTGATAAAACATCTGAAATTTCATTTGGATCTGAATGTTTACATGTATACCAAAAAACTACCATTTCCTCAGGATCGTCTAATTGTTTTTCTAAATCATCAATCACTTTTTCAGCTCTATCAACCAAAACATCGGAACCAATCAAAACTAAAGAATTTCCTTGAGAAATCACTGATATCTCATCCAAAGCACCTTGATAAAAAGAGGGTCTCGTTTTTTGAGCTTGAGAGAAAAATGCAGTTATAATCTTTTCAGCTTCCAAGGGCACTATTTTAGTTAAAGTGATGACTTTAACAATTTTACCATCATTATTTGTAAAAACAGCATCATATAAATTATTAAGTCTTATAATTGTCTCTTTAGAACCAAATACTAGAATATTAGTTTTAATAGCAGCCACACTTGTCTGTTTAAGATCAGAAAATCTCTCAAAAAAATTCTGAACAGCCATTAACTGTTCAGGTTTTGGACTAAATACATAGCAAATATTTGAGCCATCATCTATTAAAGCTAAATCTTCAGCTCTAGATATAATTGCTTCTACATTACAAGGATCGTGTTTCACGATATATAATTGGCGAAGATAGGGATTTATTTTTTTTACCCCAATACCGTTGTGAGTTAAAATCAGCTTTAACATATCTTCCCAAGAATTTTTAGCAATAGGTATCGTTGAAAATAAATTAATTTTTAGATTTGCAAGCTCTGGAGGAATAACATATAAATAATCTTGAGAACCATACTCTAAAATTAGCTGCGAAATATTGCTCTCAGCTTGATCCCAAAAAGCATATCCCTCATCTGTTTTCATAGCATCATCAATAAATTTTTCTCTAAATGTATCTTCAAGAGAATGTATCTTTTCTCTAATTTGATTCATTTCAACTAAAAGAGCTTTGTATTCCTGAGTTTTTGCATTTTTTTCAAAAAGCACTACTGCATTTTTTTGTTTACTTTTCAAAACAGTTTTAAGATCTTTTATCTCTTGATTAACTGTTTTTACCTCTTGATCCAAGTTAAAATCATCATCCGCAAATAAATGAATCGAAAGAATTACCCCTAAAAACAAAAATGCTTTTTTTATCATTTTATTATCCTCTTTTTTAGACGCTTATGATTTGAAACAGATGAGATTGGTATCTCAATTTTTTTATAGTTCGTTCTCATTGGGCTAAACAGATAGCCAATCAAGTAACTTTTATCATTTTTATTTTCTACTTTATCAAAATAAAATAGTTCCTCATTTTTAATATCCTCAATAGCTATATTCTTTTTTAAAACCTTCCAGCGAGCCTCTTTTTTCAAAATAATATCTTTTTCTTTAACAATAAGTGTTTGTTTATCGATTTGACATCGTACATATGTCTTTGTTCTTTTTCTCGCAGATGTTATAAATTGATCCGATCTAGACATATATTGTTTTGCTTGAATGGGAATAGTAAATAGATATTTATCACTATCAACATTCCACACATCAATTTGCAGGTTTTCCTTATTTTTATTTCTTATTTTAGCTATCGGATACTTTTGAGTGTTTTCATCATCTTTTGTTTTTTGCCACAATCCATCTTTGTATATCAAAATATCATCAATATTTAAGTACATTAAAGAGCCCTCTATTTCTAAACGCTCTAATTTATTCTCTTTTTTATATATTTTATAAAATTTATCTATCCCCCACCATTTAGCAGAATATAGCTTTTGAAGATCTGACTCTATAGCTTTAGATACACAGCTAAGCTCTAAAGGTTCTAATACAAATGATTCACAAATATTTTTCTCAAGTCCAATTTCTTTTAAATCAGCTACAATTTGAGTTTCAATCTCATTTGAGTTTACAGATTTTATGCTCATGCTAAGAGCTGTTTTTTCATCTGAAAAATCAAAAAATCCCTTAGAGCTGGGACATATATATAGCTTTTCATTTTCAAAAACTTTTTTTGCATTTGCAGCTTGTTTAAATTTTAGAAGAAATCTATCTTTTGTTATCTCACTATCTGGCCTATTTTCAATTTTCACCCCTTCAATTTCATTTTTTATCAAAGGAATAGCTACATCCAATTTATAGGGATTTAAAAAAAGAGCTTTTTTTTCAATAAAATCGATTGAACTATCAGCTACTTTGGTTTTTTTGATATAACTGATATTCTTAATACTTCCAGGATTATTGATTACATAAAAAATTAATAGCCCTAATAGAGCCAAAAGTAATACAAAATAGCCAAATAGCTTATTTAATAGCCTTATAGAGATCATTGTTTTTTGATTTTTTTTAAATAGCTTTTTAGTTTATATGATTGCGGAAAAAATTACAAAGAAAGATCAATTATTGCCAAAAAATAAAATAAAGTCTTTAATTAATAATATAAAGAAGATATATATTATGCCTTCTTAGCCAAAAAATATTTACAAGTTCCTAATATTATAGGACATTAAAAAGAGGAGTCATATGGCTAAAAAAGTAACAGAAAAAATAAAGGAAGGGGTGTCAGTAGAGGAAATTGAGAAATTTGCTCGTAAATATACTAATGAAGTTTTTCTGATTCTAGCTTTAATCATCGCTACCATTTCAAGTATTTTCGGATTTTTCACAGGCCCTATTTGGAGTCTGTTCTTTGCTGGACTTTTAGCAATTATCGGTATTGCTATACCAGGACCAGTTGGAAAAATTTTAAAAAAACTACTAAAATGGCAAGCTAAATCAGAAAAAACAACGATTATTATTGTTGGTATTGTCAGAATCGTTTTTGGTATATTTGTCCCATTTATCATATTTGCAGAGCTCGGACTATTAGCGGGTTATTCATTTCATTCAACAACTAAAGAGTTTATTCCACCAGAACAGCACTCATCTGAAGAGCATCATTCATCACCGGAAGAAGAAAAGCCAAAAGAAGAGCCCAAAGAAGAAGAAGAAGAGCACCATTAAAATTTTATGAGCTGAGGGAATTTTTCCTATATATTATATAGTCTTTCAGCTCTATATCATTTTCTGTAAATATCTCTTTTAAAGCTTTTGAAGCTATTTTTAGATTATCATTTAAATCTTTTTGAGAGCCAATGTTTAAATAATCTTCCAGCTCTCTCCATGCCAAAATTTCTGCTTTTACATTTTTGAGTTTTGACTCTAAAAGAGCAATTCGAAGTAAATTAAATGAATATAGTACCGCTCCAGCAGGCAGGGCTTCATTTTGTAAAAATGATAAATCTTTCAACATTTTACCCTTCAAGTCCTTAGAAAAATCCAAAGCTTTTACATACTGTTTTTTGCCAATTAAAATTGCAACTTTTGCAAACTCATAGTAAAAGGGAAGCTCCTCTTTAGTTCTATCTAATGCGCTGAATGCTAGCTTTTCATCTTCTTCTAAAAGAGTGTTTTTTATCAAAATATTTTGAACTATTTTGCCTTCATATTTGGGTTTTAATGACGGGTATTTTTTAATATAAGACTTTAGCTCAGATAATTTCTTTGGATCTTCATATGATGAATTTTTCCAATCAAAATAGCTTTGATCTGTTAAAATAGATCCATCAACACTCTTTTTTTGAAAAATTGGCATCAATTTATATAAAATAATATTTAGAAATACAATGCTCGCTAGAATAGAAAAAAAATAGATTCTTTTTTCCATTATCCATATCAAAACTTTTTTTAATTGAGAGTTTTCATCAGGTTGAATTTTTTCTATTTTTGCCATATATGTTCCTCTATATGCTTTTTAAATACCTCCTAGCTTAACAAACCCAAGATTTTTGACAAATTTTTTTTATGATTTTATCGCATGAAAACAATTTAAATTATGAAAAAACAGCTAAAACAGGCTTACATACACTCTACTCATCTTATCTATCATATTTTCTTGCGAGAACTCACTTGCTAATTTTTTAGCGTTTTTATCATATCTATCTCTCAAGTTTTTATCCTTTTCAAGTTTTAAAATCGCCTCTATAATTTTATTTGGAGAAAAAATAGGAACTAAAATTCCAGTTTGATTATCGATACAAACCTCTTTTAAGCCTCCTGTTGGCGTTGCAATTAAAGGTTTTTGTAAAAATGCAGCTTGAAGTGATGCTTGTGAGACACCTTCGTGTGCTGTACTCAAAAGTGTAAATACATCAAAAGCTAAAATAGATGAGATGGGATTGTCTATATGGCCAGTAAATATCACATTTTTAAGATTCATATCTTTAGCTTTATCTATATATGTCTTTTTATGACCACCACCGACGATAATAAATTTAATCTTTTTATTGTTTTCTAAAATTTTTGCAGCATTTAATAGATCATCTATTCCTTTCCAAGAGCGCATAAAACACGCAGTTCCAACTAGAAAATCAGTATCTTTAATATTAAATTTTTCTCTAAATTCTTTAGCTTTTGCAGGATCTATAGATAGCTTAGTAAAATCTTGTCCAGTTGGAATAGAGAGACAGCTGTTTTTATTCCTATTAGCTTGTTTTATTATAATATCTGCAGCTTCCTTACAAGTTGTCACTACAAAATCTGCCAAATAACCATATAAAAGCTTGCTATTTAGCCCTTTTTTTATAGGAGTAGACAGATGCCGAGTTCTAATAATTTTGATTTTTAAAAGTTTTGCAATAATACCACCGAGCCAAGCATCTGATGAGCTATGGGTATTTATGATATCAATTTTATGCTTCTTCATTATATATAGAAGCTTGAAAAATGAAAGTGGCCAAAACAATTTTTTAAATTTAATCTCATACGAAATAAATCCAGCTTTTTTTGCCTTTTCATATAAAATGCCATTTTTCTCAACCGCTATGAAGACACTATGGCCTAAATTTTTCATGCCTAAAGACTCTTTTAAAGTCCTAATCTCTTGACCGCCCCAACCAAAAGATGCTTCTAAATGTAAAATATTTAACTTTTTTTTCATTTGATATCCTCAAAAATATTTCTCAACTCTAGTACAAATTTACAAAATTGAGTTATTATAGTGGATCAAAACAATTATTTAGATATGAAAAAAAAAGCTGCTTGTTTAATTTATGGAAATAGTGCGCATTATTTAGATCATTTAGCGCCACTGTCGTACTTTTTAGATATCCCTTTAATATCCAACGTTGAAGAGATCATAGATGAGTGCAGAAAATATTATCCTGAAGTAAAAGCCATTCATATAGACAATCTGCAAATCAATTTTTTCGTCGTTCAAAATTTTGATAATTTAATTATGTGCACCCCTAAAATCTTTTTTGATAGTGAATTTAGAATCCATCAAGATGTATTAAATAAAGATATTAAAATAATTTGGTGCCCACATGGAAATTCCGATAAAGGCAAAACCATTTTTTTCTTTGAAGGATTGAAAAATGAAAAAAAAATTTTAGTTTATGGTCAAAAGATGATCGATTTTCTAAAAGAAAAAAATGTTTTTCACACCATTGACTCTTCCATATCAATTGGCAATTATAGATATGAATATTTTCAAAAACATCTAAAATTTCATAAAAAGATCATAGAAAATGAAATTCAAAAAAAACTCCCATCAAATAATTTAAATATTTTATATACCCCGACCTGGGAAGATAAAGAAAGATCCTCATCTTTTCAAAAGCATATAGAGCTTTTATTAAAAAAACTTCCAAAGAGTTTTAATCTTATTATTAAACTACACCCAAATTTAATTAAAAAAAATGCTGTGCAAATAGATATTTTAATTGCACAATGTAAAAAATCAAACATTTTGTTTTTAAAAAATTGTCCTTTAATTTATCCTTTATTAGATTACATTGATGTTTTATTAGGAGATTTTTCATCCATTGGATATGATTTTTTAACTTTTAATAAACCAATGTTTATATTTAAATCAGACAATGAAAAGCTATCATCTGATCTATTTAATATTGCTACTATGATTGAAGATGAAAATATTTATGAAACAATTGAAAAAAACATGAAAAATGATAAAAGAGAAGAAAAAATCAAAAAATTATACAACTATACTTTTGATAAAATTAAAAATTTTAATAACCTAAAAAAAATGGTATTTGAATAATGAAAAAAATTGCTGCAATTAATTTTTCAAGCGCTATTCATCTTTTAGATCATATAGCGCCACTCGCCTACATCTTAGATATACCTTTATATATAGATGATGAGAGCTGCTCTAATCTTTTAAAAACTTATTACCCTGAAGTAAAACATGAGCTAAAACGTAACCTCGCATATGATTTTTTAGCAAAAAATTACGACGTTTTAATATCTTGCAATTACTGGTTTGTAGAAGATAAATTCGCTTTTGAAACTCTAAACAACAAAAATATAAAACTTGTTTTTTGTCCTCATGGGAATTCTGATAAGGGTCATATCAACAAAGTCAATATGTTGGCATATACTATGCAAGATATGGTCTTTTTATATGGCGATCATATGAAAAATCTTTTGAAAACTTTAAATGTATTTAGCAAATTAAAAAATCATACCACTATTGGTAACTTCAGGCTCAGTTATTATAAAAAATTTAAAAGTTTCTATGATAAACTTGTAGATACAACAATTTTTTCAAAACTTGATCCTAATAAAAAAACTATTTTATATGCACCTACTTGGAAAGATGCAGAAAACTCTAGCTCATTTTTCTTTGTTTTAAATAAACTTATCGAAAAAGTTCCATCTAACTATAATTTAATTATAAAACCTCACCCAAATCTAGAAGAGAAAAATCCTGTAGAATTTTATAAATTATTTCCAACTAAGCTTCTTCCAAACATTTTCTGGCTTCAGGATTTTACTCCGATTTATCCACTACTTAATAGATGCGATATATATTTAGGAGACTTTTCTTCTATTGGATATGACTTTTTATACTATCAAAAACCTATGTTCTTCATCGATCCATTCGATAGAGATCCAAAAAAAGATCCCTCTCTATTTTTACACAGCTGTGGAGAGCAAATTAAAACAGATAATTTAGATAATATCTTTTCCATAATCGAAAATAATCAAAATTCAAACTTTCAAGAAAAACAGAAAAAACTATACGACTTTACTTTTGATAAATATTTAGAAATTCCAAAGATTAAAGAAAATATCTTAAAAAGTATTTGATTCACTACTATCAAAACCAAGTGGTGGTAATACTAACACCACTTCGATATCATTTAAATTCTCTACGCTCGGTTTTGCCTCTATTGTGTACGCAAAATCACCATCTTTTAAAGCATTGATTTTAGAAACAATTGCAACATTAAGCCCTTTTGGGAAAATTCCATCCATACCTGTTGTAACTAAAAGATCACCCTCTTCTATAAGAGGCTCACTTTTCATATTTTTATCATCAACAGCAATACCTGTTCTAAGATCTTTAGCCGGCCCTTCAACATCTGCATAATCATAATTAAATCCAATTCCTTTCAAACATGTACTTTTAGATCTCCAAAAAGGATTAGAGGATCCTCTCAGTTCTCCTTTTGCTAAGTATTTTTCTTCTTTACCCTTAGTAAGTTTACTTTTTAAATCCGCTACAGTATTTAAAAAATCATTTTTATCTACATTTGATTGAAAAATATCATCCCTTGAATATATCTGATCTTTCAAAGAACATAAAACATCTAATAAAGCCTTGTCTTGTGCATTTCCTCTAACAGATCTTACAGATGGCACTAACCCTGAATCTGTAATAAGCCTTACTCTTGAATGAGATTTGCCTACATATTCTACAACTCCTACTAAATTATTAGCCAAAACTACAGGACTATTTTTCGCTATAATTAATTTTGAGAGTTGTTGATTATTCTTCTCTCCAACATTTATCCATAAACTACTGCTCCAAGATGATGCTGATCGAAAAATCACTTTTGCAGGGATCGATTGATATTCAACTTTTAATATCTCTTTTAACTCTTCTGCTCTTCTTTGAAAAAAATCTTTCAAATAAATATCTTTCTCGTCAACTTCGCTTATTATTTTGTATTTCTCAACCTGATCTTCAATCCTATTTTCAAAAAAAAGCCACTCATATATTCCATTTATCTGATTTTTTAACATCGTATTTTCTAATTTCAATTTGTCTATCTCATAACAATTTGGATCTGCTATATCAATTTTAGGAGCTTTAAATAACATGTTTTTAAAACCATGAGAAATGGGCGTAAAAGAAGCTATAGCAATATTTCTAAATCGATCTACTGTTTTTTTCGGAAAACTCATCATAAACAGTAAAAATACAATCAATAAAAAAAATGGAAAATAATTTGTCTTTCTCATAGAAAATACCTTTTAAAAATACTTTAGAAGAGTTGAAATTTTCAGAAAAGAACTTTTCTTTAAAGTTTTAACATCATAAAATGTTTAACTACTCTATGTGACAAATATTTGTGATATTCTGAGTTCATTTAATAGGTTTGCAACTTGTAGATCTTCTACACATTTCGCTGCATCATTAAATAATTTTTCGTTTTTTTCTTTTTTATTTCGATTCGACATTATCATAGCTAAATATAAAACTATATTAGGTTGACCACTTAAAGCTGCCCAAGAAAGTAATGATTTAGGACTTCGACTTCCCTTTACACCATATACTAAAGAACCAATATCAGCTCCTTTCGAAATAATCTCAATTGCAATTTGTTCTAATATTTTATATGCTCCTTCTTTATGTGGTGACTCTATTTTTATAAATCCATATTTTTTTGAAAAATATATGTTTCTCATTACATTTGCTGCCTCAGTAGCAAATGTACCCTCAGGATTGCTATATCTATTCCAAATGTATAAAGCTCCAACTCCACTAACTAGAAAAGCTACAGCAATGAATGGCGATGTTGCTGTGAAAAATATATTCGATGCAGAAATTATGCAAACAGATCCTAAGATACCAGCTATTTTTGCAAATAAAGTTTGCCGTTTCAAATTTTCTAAACACTTATTAAACTCATTACCAACCTTGGCCGCTAATTCTTCATTAATTATATATTTTTCATCAGGATTATCTGAAAGTTTTTGTACTTCAGTCTCTAAAATCGACCTTAAAGGATAATCAGCAAATCTTCGAAAATCAGTATTTAGCATAGCATTTGGCATATGAATCTCTCTTAAATAAAAATGTTAAAAAAAAATAACTTATAATTGACTTTTTGACAAATCTTTAAAATTTGCCCAATTTAGTCACTTTTTGACTAAATCTTGCAAAAATAGATAAATGTAAAATGGCTTTACATTGCCAAGTGAATAATATTTTATTCTTCTTCCATTAGATCTAAAAATGCTTGAAGCTGTTTTGCTCTAGTTGGGTGTCTCATTTTTCTGAGAGCTTTAGCTTCAATTTGACGAACTCTTTCACGTGTTACTTTAAAACGAACACCTACTTCTTCCAAAGTTTTAGGTTTTCCATCTAAAAGCCCGAATCTTTCGATAAGCACTGTTCTTTCTCTATCAGTTAGAGTCTCTAAAACTTCATTTAATTTATCTTTTAAAATTGAATATCCTGTAGCTTCCGCTGGAGATTCAATTGTGGTATCTTCTAAAAAGTCACCGAATTGAGACTCACCACTATCGCCTACTTCTGCTTGAAGAGATATTGGATGTTGAGCAATTTTATAAATCTCACGAACTCTTTCAGGAGTTAGACCAAGCTCTTTAGCAAGCTCTTCTGGAGAAGGCTCTTTTCCTGTCTCCATCATTAGCTTTTTAGCGCCTCTTAAAACCTTATTGATGGTTTCAATCATCTGAACAGGAATTCTAATAGTTCTTGCTTGATCTGCAATTGCTCGAGTCACAGCTTGTCTTATCCACCAAGTTGCATATGTTGAAAATTTGTAACCTCTACGATATTCAAACTTTTCAACAGCTTTCATAAGACCCATATTCCCTTCTTGAATAAGATCTAAAAAGGATAAGCCTCTATTGGTGTATTTTTTAGCAATTGAAATAACAAGACGAAGATTTGACTCTACCATCTCTCTTTTTGCTTCTTGGCTTTTATCCATCCAGCGCTGAAGCATTCTGACATCTTTTTTAAATTCATTTAAAGTTCTTCCAGCTGCAAGCTCCCGTTTGAATAGCTTTCTTTTAGCTGCAATTAACTTTGCTTTAGCAAATTTATTTTTCTCAGCTCTAGGTATTAAATCTTGAACTTCTTTTTCTAAAAATAAAAATCTATTATATGACGCTAAAATAACTTCGCCAAAATCTTCTATAACGTTATGTTTGCAACTAAAATATCTCAAAAATGATTGCGCTCTAATTCTACATTTTTCAAGCTCTTCATCGATTTTAACTTTTTGCTCTTTTTTAAGTTTTGAATCTGTAAGCTGAAATAGCAAACCCTCTAAATAATCATCTTCTTTTTTCATCAGCTTACAAAGTTTCGGAAGCATTTTTAAATAGTGCGATTTATCTATAATTTCTTTTTCAGCAATAACTTTATCGAACCTGTCTTTACCTGT
>SDBU01005793.1_pt1 | contig 14687 bp, 9 predicted proteins | sample 2277071 | NCBI WGS metagenome assembly SDBU01 (sample SAMN10397929, study PRJNA504765) | marine sediment metagenome | isolation source: marine sediment core GS08_GC12, 126 cmbsf | place: Arctic Ocean: Gakkel Ridge, Loki's castle | collected 2008
AACTCGTGTTTTACTTTCTGCAGGTATTTGTCTTCACCAGTCAGTACATACAAGTGTGAGAGATAGGACACCGGTTCGGCACTTTGGTAGTGATTGACTTTGCCAAACTGATTAAGCAGGCTCAATTTCCGGGAGTGTTTGACCCCAATTCGATCGAAGTTGTGGATTTGAACAACAACGAGGTTATTCCACATGCGCGAACGGAAGATTTTGCTTACAGCGATAAAGGCAGAATCGAGTGGGTGATAAAGTACCCGACACACACAAAATATGAGGTACGGTTCAAGACAGCGGAGAAACGTCCACCGCTGCAACCTCAAGAGTATGTACCGATGATAGGTACTGGCGACCTGTTGCGCTACAACGCAGGCAAGCCCCGACCAATTACACTATCCTACTCCATGAAGCTGGTCGATTTGACTGAGGATGGCAAACAGGATTTGGTGGGTTGTTGGAACTACTACTACCGACCCGGCTCACCGGTAAGTGGCATCGTCTGCTATCCGCGGGTCGGACCAGACAAAGATTTCACATTCGGTGACCTGACGCGTGTGCGTTACGTCGAAGAGTTGGGTTCAAACGACTTTAAGGATTTTGAGGGTGTCTATGTGGAGGCTGATTTTGCCGATTTCACCGGTAACGGACTGATAGACATCGTTTTTGCTCAAGCAACTTCTGACGAGGTCACGTTCTTTCTGAATACTGGAGAACGTACACACGGTGGCATGCCTATCTTCGTGCGTGATGCGTCGATTCCTGCACCAGTTTCCCAAAACAGCGGTATTTACGCCGTGGACCTCGACCAGGACGGGGTGGTAGATTTGGTCGTGAACGGTCATTACATCCGCAATACCAATCCCGCCGGTTGGCCTTTTGAGCCGGCGGAACCGGTGGATATTAAAGCAGGGCGAGCAGCGGCATTTATCGACCTTGACGGAGATGGAAGACTCGACGTGATAAGCCTCAAAGGCGAGGGTTGCGACCGGTCTCTGACGTGGCAAAAAAATTTGGGAAGCAATCCGCCCACGTTTGGGGAAGAAATGTTGCTGGAGGGAATTGAGACGGATGCGTGTACCTTAGTGGCTGCGGTGACGGATGCACCGCAACGCGGAATATTAGTTCAGCACAACATGTATCAGAATATTTCCTTCTATGAACTGGTTGGACATAAAGAAGGGCAACCGATTTTCAAGCATCAGGGGCGCGCAGAATCAGTCTCCGCTGTCATGTCGTTGAGCGACCAAGCATGGCCCTGTATCTGCGATTGGAACGATGACGGTGTCAATGACATGCTGATAGGAGGCGGTTACGGCTGGCCGCGCATTGTCATCAATCAGGGCAGTAATGAACGCCCAGCCTTCAGTGAATCCCAGTTGATTTTCTCGGAAGGTCATCCCATCCGTCTTGTGCGAGATGAGATTCTCTTCAGCCAGCATTGGCATAATATGGGTTATCCCTATCCGGTCTTTGTCGACTGGGACGGCGACGGGCTGAGAGACCTAATGCTTCCCAATGAAACCAACCGCATCATCTGGTACAAAAATATCGGCACCAACAAAGAACCCAAGTTTGGGCCCCGCCAGTTTCTTGAGGTAGACGGTTTTCCCGATTCCCCCGAACGCCGGGCAGAATCTGGACGTAAAGCGGAGAACAAAGATATTCCCAACCATCCCTACCCCAAGGACGACAACTCCCCTTTCTTCTGGCGTACAGGAGCGGCATTTGCGGATTGGAATAGCGATGGGCTGATGGACCTGATTACCCACGACAATGAAAGGAAGGCGACATTGTTCGTGCAATATCGCGATGCTGCGGGCAAGCTCCGACTCAAAAAGCACGGTCATGTCAAACTTGCTGATGGTCGATTAATCGATGATTCAATCGTTGGACGCCCAATGCACTGGACAGAATCTTTTCGAGCAGTGGATTGGGACGGCAACGGGTTGATGGATTTAATTTATAGCGTTGCAGGCACGGGCAAAATTTATCTTCTTCGGAACGTCGGCTCGGCAACGGAGCCGATATTTGACAACCCCCGAGAATTCAAGTGTTTCGGCGAATCCATCAGTTTCACAACCCATGGCCCAAACCCCTGGGCCTGCGACATGAACGGTGATGGCAAACCGGACCTCTTGGGTTGCGTGGAGTGGAGTGTGTATCCGTTTTTCAGTCATGCGGCTCTGGAAATGAACGAACGACCAAAATATCGCATAAGCGCCATCACAAAACGCTAGTTTTCGGATATGGAGGTAGAAAATGAATAGAATTAATTTTTTGAAAGAACAGTATGATACGTTTGGGTTCCGAGAATTTTACGGTTGGACAGGATGGTATCTCGCTGCTCTGGAACCTGAAGGAGATGATATTTTCAGTTATAATTCGATTGATTTCGATGAGCCAATTCCCATCCGTCGGGCAAAAATCCTTAATGAAATTATGGGAAAGATGAAGGTATTTATCAAACCGGAAGAACTTATCGTTGGGCATATTACGCCTAAGGGATTGAGCCATCACCTATATCCAGAATATCTCTCTGAAACAGAGCGTCAAACTATGAACCGTGTCGGACCAGTCAACCACGTAATCGCCGATTACGCGAAGGTCATAAACCTCGGTATGATGGGGATTAAGGCGGAAATTAAAGAGAATATGACGGGTGAGACAGATGAACAGAAACTCACATTTCTACGCTCGGCGAATTTAGCTCTTGATGCGGGAATCATTCTGGGACAACGCTACGCCGAGGAGGCAAGACGATTAGCTCAAGACGCTGACGAATGCCAGCAGGGAGAACTATTACGTATCGCAGACATTTGTGACCGTGTGCCCAAGTATAGCGCTAGAAATTTTCATGAAGCCTTGCAAGCGGTCTGGTTCACTCAAATCTTGCTTGTCACAGAAGTTGCCGGCTGTGCTGTCGATGCACATACGTTAGGACGTTTTGACCAGTATGTCTATCCGTTCTATAAGCACGACCTGGAGGCTGGCAGAATCACGGAATCGGAAGCCTTAGAACTTATCGAATGTCTTTTTATCAAATATTGCGAAAAAGAGGTTCAGGGAGGCGAACTCTTCGTTATCGGTGGTATGACGCCCGATGGAGAAGATGCAACAAATCCCATTTCGTATCTATGTTTGGAAGCCTTTGCCAATCTAAAACTCCCCGCGCCCAAACTCATGGCGCGCGTTTTCAGCGGAACTACGCAAAGATTTTATGAAAAATGTCTGGAAGTAATTTCAACGGGATTGGGTTCGCCGGCATTATACAACGATGAGGTGGCAATCTCAGCTCTGACGAAACTCGGCGTCCCACTTGAGGAAGCCCGAGATTATGCTCCGATTGGATGTTATGAATTATGTCTGCCTGGTCGAGAATATGGCAATCCGATGGCTTCTCATATTAACCTGCCCAAATGTCTGGAATGGGCGTTGAGCAATGGCGAAGGGATTACCCCACAGGACGGCAAGGGAGTGCCGACGGGAGATATTTCAACGTTTAATTCTTTTGAATCTGTTCTGAGGGCATACGAGCGTCAAGTTGAATTTCAAGTCGTTCAGCAATTGCAAGCAGTTGAAGCATCTGAAAAAATGAGCGCTCTGAGTACACCATCGCCTCTGTTGTCTGCACTCATGGAGGATTGCCTTGACAATGCTACTGATATTAGCGTCGGTGGTGCGCGCTATAATTTTCGAGGGTGCCAGGGTTATGGGCTAGCGAATGTTGCTGATTCCCTCGCTGTCATCAAGAAAGTTGTCTACGAAGAGGGAGAGATTTCGCTGGAAGAACTGGTCGGTATTTTGGAAACTAACTTCGCTGACCACGAAGAGATTCGGCAAAAATTCATAAATCGGATTCCTAAATACGGCAACGATAATGATTCCGTTGACTCTATCGCCACCGAAATCGCCGAACATTTCTGCGAAACCGTAAGCCAAATTCCACTTTGGCGCGGAGGCGTCAATCGACCCGGTTTATTTTCATTTCTTTCTAACGTTTGGGGCGGAGTTTCTGCATTGCCCGATGGCACTCTAAAAGGCGAACGGTTAGCGCAGAACATGGCTGCCGGGCCGGGTGCAAACCGAAATGGTCCAACGGCGGAAGTGAAATCCGTCGCCAAAATTGATTACACACAGGCTGCCAACGGCACGGCATTCAACCTCCGATTTCACCCGCAAGTTTTCAAAACAGAGGACGGCAAGAAAAAAAGTGTCCGCCTCATCAAAACCCTATTCCAAATGGGTGGCATGCACGTACAATTCAATGTCGTTGACCAACAGACCCTCCTGGACGCCCAAAAGCATCCTGAGAGATATCGCGACCTCATCGTAAGAGTTACAGGATATAGTGCTCGCTTCGTCGATGAACCTGTGGAGATTCAAAATAATATCATCGCCCAGGCGGAATATGTACTCTGAATTTCAGTCGGCGCAATGCGCGATGTCACTGATAATTATTTGCCAATCGCAGGCGTTGTTCGGTTTTTTCCATTTTCCATTTTCCGTCTTCCGTTTTTAATGTCCCGAAGTTTTGCAACTTCGGCTACCGGCCATCAATTACTGAATTCCAGAAGGGAGTATCCACGATGAAAGGTGTTATCTTTTTAGGTAATCGTCAATCTGCAGTAAAAGAATTTCCCATCCCGGAACCTAAGAATGGAGAAGTTCGAATTTCGATGAAAGCATCGGGTATTTGTGGCAGCGACCTCCATGTGTATCGAGCCGCGCAAACTGGAAATAATATTCAAGGTCATGAATCGTCTGGCGTTGTTGAGAAACTGGGACCAAACGTTACCAAACTAAAATTAGGCGACCGTGTCACGGTTCATCATCATCAAGGTTGTGGACAGTGTTACTATTGTTCATTAGGGGATTTTGTATGGTGCCCAGAAGACAAAGTGATAAGCGGCTCATTTGGAGATTATATTGTCGCGAACGAACGGAATTGTGTGCCTCTTCCTAATAATGTGAGTTTCATCGACGGAGCATTTTTTGCCTGTGTCGGCGGAACGGCTTATGCCGCACTGAGACGGTTGGGCGTGGTGGCACATCTCCCTCAAACTATCGCCGTGTATGGTTTAGGACCTGTCGGCTTGAGCACTTTGCTCGTGGGAAAGGCTATGGGCGCGCGGGTTATCGGTGTTGACGTAATCGAAGAACGAGTCCAAATCGCCCAAAATTGCGGCGCAGATGAAGCTATCAACGCGGCAAGGGAAAACCCCATCGAGGCAGTTCTTGCATTCAGTCGGTCAGGAGGCGTCGATTTCGTTGTAGAAACTTCCGGCAGCACAGGCGGCCGAAGCAATATTATTCCGTCACTTCGTCGTGGAGGAAAAGCAGCTATCGTAGGCGTAGGAAGCAATGAAAAAATCATCAATCCGGGCGATTTCCATGCTCGTCGCATCACTATCATGGGTTCTGTGGTCTTTCCATTGGGTTGGATGTGGGATTTAGTACGATATTGCGCCGAAGGTAAATTGACGTTTGAGCCGGCGGTTACACATCGCTTTAAAATTGATGATGCTGTTGAAGCACTCCGCGTGGCTGATGAATCAAAATGTGGAAAAGTTATGTTTGTATGGGATTAGAGACTGTCTGGAAAGTCTCACTGAATGTTTCAGAGTACAATTATACTGAAAGGATTGAAAGCATTCGCTGAATTCTAAGGAGGAGATTTCATTATGGTGGCAGATTACATCGTCGTTGGCATTTTTATCATTATATCGCTTTTCTGTGCAAAAGAAGCGCTAAGCGAGGAGCCAGCGATGGAATTGTTGCGTACACAAGATAAATCTGATAATCTACTAAAAAACGGGGATTTTGAGAAGACGCGGGGCAATACGATTGAATCGTGGAATCCCTGGCAGCAAGGTTACGTCATTGCTAAGAGCACAGGTCGTGATGGTTCGGCTGCCGCATATTGCAAAAGCACAAAAAGAGGTACGCAATACGGCATGGGGCAAACGCTGGAATTGAATCATGGCGCTCTGACGCCATTGAAAATTCGTGGGTGGAGTAAAGCGCGAAATGTCAGCGGCAGTCCTGATTCTGGGTATTCAATCTACGTTGATATCATTTTTCAAGATAACACGCCGCTGTGGGGACAAACTGTCAATTTCAATACCGGCACGCATGATTGGGAAGCGAGGGAATTTGTCATCATCCCCAAAACGCCTATTAAGCGTCTGACAATATACGGAATGTTTCGAGGACATACAGGCGATGTTTGGTTTGATGATTTTACCATTTACCAATTGGGTGGCAAAGGCACATTAGTCTTCGATGGTATGCCCATCTCCGCGAATATAAAACAGAAAAAAAAGGAAAATGCAAAGATGATACAGATATTTACACAAGATGGCTTTTCTATGCAGTACGATTGGGCTAATGGACTAATTGCGTCGCTAAAATGCAATAGTCAAGAATTAGCCGAAAGTGGTGTTGCATCGGGCTTTTTAGTTCGCGATGTCGCGGCGGATTCGGATTTTTATTCGTTTCGGGATGGCGTTTGTCCGGAGGTTAATCTTAGGTTGGACGCCGAAATTGTCAGTCAGGAAAATCATCTGCAAATTTCTGGAAAAGTTACTGATACGACTGGCAATGACCGGGCTGTGACATTGGTTTTCGCCTTGCCGATAAATGCAGAGGGTTGGAAATGGCATGACGACATTCGGCATCACAGGAAAATCCAATCGCCTACAGAATATCTAAATGGAGTGAATATACACACCGGCGCAAACGGCATGATGTCGCTTTATCCTTTTGCCAACATCAACGACGACAACGCGGGTTTGGCGATTGCATTGGACATGGATATGCCGGCGCAGTATCGAATAGCGTATAACGCAGGCACTAAGCAGTTTTTTATCGCTTACGACTTCGGTTTGACGAAGGATACGGACAATTTCCAAAGCGCCGCACCGTTTAAATTTGTAATTTATCGCACTGAACCAAAATGGGGATTTCGCTCGGCGGCAAAGAAATTGTATGACATATTCCCAGAATATTTTCTTTGTCGTTCTAAAAAACAAGGGATATGGATGCCGTTCACCGATGTCAGCACAGTCGAAGGATGGCAAGATTTCGGATTTCGGTATCACGAAGGTATCAACAATGTCCCATTCGACGACCAAGCAGGAATCCTCAGTTTTCGCTATACCGAACCCTCTACATGGTGGATGCGCATGGATGCAAATATCGAAAGAACCGATGAAAACATTATGAAGGCGGTTGACGAAAGTTTAAAATCCGATGACGCAAGAATACGCCGGGCTGCGCGGGCGTTGGTTGCCTCCGGCTCTTTTGATGAACAAGGACGTTATAATTATCTCGTCCGCGACACTCCCTGGTGCAACGGCGCGGTATTTAGTTTGAATCCCAACCCGCAGATTCTCAGAGATTCAGAAGCGAAAATGAATTGGAATGAAGAAGTTAAACAGCGATTGTACGGGAAAAATGCCAAAGGCGAACAGGACGGCGAATATCTTGATTCGCTGGAGGGATACGTAACCTCCAACGAAAATTTTCGACGGGAACATTTTCATTCCGTCAATGTCCCGTTGACATTTTCAACATCGTCCAAAAAGCCTGCCATCCACAAAGCCTTTTCAGTTTACGAATTCACCAAATGGATAGCCCAGGACGTGCATTCGATGGGAAAGTTGATGTTCGCCAACTCTGTCCCACACCGGTTTGCATTTTTATGTCCGTATTTCGACGTTATGGGCACCGAGATGAACTGGATTGGTCGCGATGGCAGTTGGAATCCCGCATCTGACGACTGGATGAACTTCAAGCGCGCAATGTGCTATCAGAAACCATATCTGTTTTTGATGAACACAAACTACGACAAGTTCACGCCTGACTTAGTAGAAAAATATTTCCAGCGGAGTCTGTTCTATGGTTTCTTCCCCAGCATGTTCAGCCACAACGCATCAGAGAATCCTTACTGGCGCACGCCGCATTGGTACAACCGCGACCGGCATCTGTTCAAACGATATATACCTATAATAAAAATGGTTGCCGAGGCTGGATGGGAACCAGTAACTCATGCGATTAGCGATAATCCTGAAGTCTATATTGAACGCTTCGGCCCCGATTCTGAAGGAAACATCTATTTCACTTTGTTGAACGATTCTTCAGAAGCGCGGCAGGCAAAAATTACAATTATGGCAAAACAACTGGGAATTGCAGATATGAATAAAATTCAAGTTCTTTTATCTGAGGAAAACTTGAATGTTATTTCTAACGAAGGGCAAATTGAGATTGCGATTTCAATGGAGCCAGAACAAGTGCGATTGCTGCGTTTTCTGCATTAAAAAAGATAGAAAACGAGAAAACGGGAAAACGAGACAGTCGCATTCATCCTCCTGATTCCGAGAAAGTAGTTTGCGAAGTAACTAGCGCTCCATTTTTTTAATTCGTATAGGGTTGTCACTTGAGTGGAAAATTCCGTAGCGTCATTCCTCTGTGGTGACAACTGGCGGTACGGAGACACGCTGCTACATTGTGGTGATTGCTTCAGAAACCCTATACGTATTTATGAACTAGTGGTTTAGCGAAGCTAAACTACTGAGCAAAGCAAAAACTGCAAAACCCTTATCATTAGAGATTCGCTCAATTTACCGTAGAGTGTAGTAATCTTTAGAAGCCATCTCTTCGTTTTGAATGGGAACAAATCCTATAAAATTCGCGTTTCAGAAATACACATTTTCGGAGGTTAATTCAATGAAAAAAATTGCAGCCGTTATCGTTTGTTTTTGTGTTGTTTCGACCTTGGCATGGAGTGCTGAACTCTCCTCTGACTTCAAAAAGCATTGGCCTCAGTGGCGTGGGCCTGAGGCGACGGGAGTTGCGCCTTACGGTGACCCACCGGTGGAATGGGATGAAAACAAAAACATTCGATGGAAAATCGAGATTCCCGGCAAGGGTCATGCTTCCCCTATCGTGTGGGGCGATAAAATTTTTGTCACAACAGCCATCGAAACCGACAAGAACGTTGAGTCCCAGGAAATAGATGAAGGTGAACAGCAACTTCCCGAATGGCGAAGAATGTCGGCAACAAAATCGACAAAGGTACACAAATTTGTCATCCTCGCCATCAACCGCCAGGATGGTAAAATCCTATGGCAGCAGACCGCGCACGAAGATGTCCCGCATGAAGGAACTCATACCGAGGGCAGTTGGGCTTCGAACTCGCCGGTCACTGACGGAGAGCATGTCTACGCCTACTTCGGCTCTCGTGGACTGTACTGCTTTGATATGCAAGGCAATCTACAATGGGAGAAAGACCTGGGAGATATGACCACCAAGCTCGGCTTCGGCGAGGGCAGTTCGCCTGTACTCCATGGCGACAAAATCGTTGTCAACTGGGACCATGAAGGTCAATCATTTATCATCGCTCTTGATAAGAAAACAGGTAAGGAACTCTGGAAAGTGGACCGGGATGAAGCCACATCGTGGGCCACACCTATTGTCGTCGAACACGATGGAAAACCACAGGTCATCACCAGCGCGACCGGACGCGTACGCAGCTATGACTTGGCGACGGGGGAATTGATTTGGGAATGCAGTGGTATGACCATGAATGCTATTCCATCGCCCGTGTCCGCAAACGGTATGCTCTATGTCACCAGCGGTTTTCGGGGCAACGCTTTGCTGGCCATCCGCCTCGCCTTAGCTTTGGGAGACATCACCGATTCCGAGGCGATTGTCTGGAAGCATGACAAAGACACACCGTATGCACCTTCGCCGCTACTCTACGATGATACGCTGTATTTCCTACAACATAACAGGGGCATTCTTTCCTGTTTCAACGCCGAGACGGGTCAGGCATACTACGGACCGCAACGGTTGGAAGGTATAAAGGATACTTTTGTATCGCCAGTGGGAACTCACGAGCGCGTATACATTACCAGCAAAAATGGCGCCACGGTGGTGATTAAACGCGGACCCACGTTTGAAGTTTTAGCCAACAATTCGCTCGACGACGCCTTCACTGCCTCGCCAGCAATCGTAGATAAAGAAATATACCTGCGTGGGCACAAATACCTTTACTGCATCGCGCAGGATTAGATTTCAATATTAAAGTTGATATTTGGGATTAGAAATAATTACAACAATTACCTTGACTTTGGTAGATTAAAATACAATTTGATGTCGTATACATTGCTAAATATGTTGTGACTAAAGATGCTCTGGATTTACCAATCCAGAGGGAGCGTCCCCACGGTCGCTCGCCTGTCTGCCTTCGGCACAGGCAGATCATGGATTGGTAAATCCACGACATACATAGTTATGCTAACCGCGAAAGAAAGACTACATTCCTATTTACCAAAGTCAAATTACTTATTTTTCAGAAAATGAGGATGCAATATGGCTTCGAAAAGCTATGAATGGATTCAAAAACAGCGTGACAGATTGCAGGAAAAGTATGATGGGAAAAGCATCATTAACCGCCTTTTCCTTGTAAAGTTAATAGTTTCTATCCCGTTGATAGTCATATATCTCGCCATGCAGGGATGCGGTAAAACTGAGGACAAGACTCTGAAACTATTCTGTGGTGGGGGAATTCGCCCGCCCATCAATGAAATAATAGAGGTTTTCAAAAGGGAGACCGGCATTGAGGTGAAACCAAATTATGCTGGCTCTGGTGTTCTGCTTACCCAGATACAACTGCATCAAGAAGGCGACCTCTACATGCCCGGCGATGAGGTGTTTTTATCCCGCGCGGAGGAAAAAGGGTATATATTTGAAAAAAGGAATGTCGCCTATTTCATCCCGGTTCTGATAGTTCAAAAAGGAAACCCCAAGGAGATATCCTCGCTTGCGGATATGGGGAGGTCAGGTGTCAGGGTTGGAGTGGGTGACCCTGAAGCCTGTGCTATCGGCGAAATTACGAACTCTATATTGAAAAAGAACCAATTAGAGAATCCGGTGAGGGAGAACGTGGTTTACACTAGCGTCACAGTAATCGAACTTGCAAACGCCGTGAAGCTGAAAACGATAGATGCCGCAGTAGTGTGGGATGCCACCGCTGCCTTTTATCCTGACGATGCAGATGTAGTTTCGATACCTCCAGAACAAAATGTGATAGCGCGCATACCGATAGGTATTCTGAGCTTCTCCAAGCAGAAGGAAAACGCTCGAAAGTTTGTGGAGTTTGTGACGTCCGAGCAAGGAAGGGGAATATTTGAGAAACATGACTACACTACGAAATTACAATAAGATTACAGTGATTACCATAACTACTCTGATTTTGGGACTAGCCTTGCTCGGATGTAGGAAAAAGGAGAAAGCTGATTCCCTTTTCATATATTGTGGCAGTTCCATGAGCGCACCCATACAGGAGATTGGGAAGCAGTTTAAGGAGAAGTTCGGTGTCAACTTGGAGTATAACTTCGCCGGTAACGAAGTGCTTCTACCACAGATTGAGCTTACGCGCAAAGGCGATATATTCGTCTGTCATGACCCGTATTCCGACCTCCTTGCCGAGAAAGGTTTGCGGGAGGAGAACGAAGTGGTAGGTTATCTGGCTCCGGTGTTAATCGTCCCCAAAGGAAATCCTAAAAAGATAACCTCTCTGGATGATTTGACCCGCCCTGGTCTCAGAGTTGCTCTGGGGGACCCGAGATTTCAAACCTGCGCGGAGATGGTGCATGAGCGTTTGAGGGAAAAGGGGATTGAAGATGCAGTAATGGAGAATGTCGTTCTGGAAAGCCGGGCTCATCAAGAGCTTGGTAACGCTATCAAGCTGGGCACCGCCGATGCGTCGGTTGTATGGAACTTCATCGCCGTTATGAATTCGGATGATTTAGACCTGATATGGACGGAGGATAAATATCAGGAGATAAAGGTCAACATCTCTCTTCTGAATTGCTCCAAGAACAAAGAAGTCGGAACACAATTCTTACAGTTTGCTTCGTCAGATGCGAGCAAAGAGATATTCAGGAAGTACGGTTATGAGCAGTAATAGAAAGGTTCATTCGAAATCAGAGCGTCTGTTTGCAACATTCGCGATAGGAACATTGATGTTCTATCTCATAATCATAGTTGCCCTGCTGATAGGGGATATCCTCTATGTAGACCTTCCCACCTTTTTTAACACCCTCCGTTCAAAGGAGATCCAGTTCGCCATTAAGTTGAGTTGTCTTTCCTCTTTCATCACCGCCCTGCTCTCTTTATGTATCGGCATTCCGGCAGGTTATGCGCTGTCGAGATATAGATTTCCGGGGGTGACGTTGGTTGACACCATAGTGGATATGCCGATTGTTCTGCCACCGCTAATCATGGGGATAAGTCTACTCGTTTTCTTCCAAACCCCTGTGGGGAGAGCTATTGAAAGTTCGGGACTTCATTTCGTCTATACGCCGCAGGGGGTCATCTTGGCTCAGTTCGTCGTAGCGTGTTCTTTTGCTACCAGGGCAATTAAAGCTGCTTTCGACAGCGTGGACAGGAGATATGAGGATGTGGCGATGACCCTGGGTTGTAGTAGGAGGCAAGCTTTCTTCAGGGTATCATTGCCCCTTGCCAAAAATGGAGTTATCGCCGGCGGAGTGTTTGCGTGGGCTAGGGCAATAGGGGAGTTTGGACCCATCATGGTCTTCAGCGGGACGACGCGATTTAAAACCGAAGTGATGCCTACCAGCATCTATCTGGAACTTTCCGTTGGCAGAATCGAAGCAGCGTTGTCCATAGCCGTCTTGATGATAATCATCGCTATGGCGACCCTGATGTTGTTCAAAAAAATCGGCGGAGTGGGATACATCTGGATAGGAAAATGAGTCATCGCCATGATAGAGATTAAAGGTTTACATGCAAGAGCAGGCGACTTTCAACTTAAGGATATTAACCTAGAGATAGAACAGGGTGAATATTTTGTTCTGTTAGGGCCGACAGGAACTGGCAAGACATTCCTCATCGAATGTATCTGCGGATTGAGGTCTATAGAGAGTGGAGAGGTATTCATCAATGGTCGAGACGTCACCCATTTAGAACCCGCCGCAAGACACGTAGGCTATGTTCCTCAGGATTATGCTCTTTTCCCGACGATGACCGTCTATGAGAACGTCGCCTTTGGTCTGAAGGTGAGGCGAGCACCTGATATTCGGGAAAAAGTGTTGAAAATGGTTGAGATGTTGAGAATCACCCCTCTCCTTGAACGACATCCCCATAACCTCAGCGGCGGGGAGAAACAACGTGTGGCAGTCGCTCGCGCACTCGTCATCGAACCGGACGTACTTCTAATGGATGAGCCTTTAAGCGCATTGGACCCAGCCACCGCCGAACTTCTCGGCAGGGAGTTGAGACGAATTCAGAGGGAAACGAGGACCACTGCTGTTCATGTGTGCCATAATTTCGAGGAGATGCTGATAGTGGCTGATGGAGCGGGGGTTCTCAACGACGGCAGATTGGTCCAGGCTGGAAAAGCAGAGGACATTTTCAGGCGACCTAAAACCGAGTTCGTGGCTCGGTTCGTGAGGAGCAGGAATATCTTTGTTGGAAATGCTATTTTACAAGATGGTATAAGTAAAATTGCCCTTGAAGGATTGACGATTCACTACTCTGCAAATGTTGAAGGAAAAATCTGCTTCTCCATTAGACCGGAGGAGGTCTCCCTCTCACCGACGAAACCAAAATCGGACTTGAATAACAACTTCCTTGGCGTTATACAGCGTGTTGAAACTAAGGGTGCTTTGACAGAGGTGGAGGTGGATGTAGGTGTTACTATTACCGCTTGGACGCTGAGACCCACATTTACGAGGATGGAGCTAGACATCGGCTCTGAAGTTTATGTCCACTTTGAGGAAGATTCCATAAATCGCCTGGAATTTGACTCTGAGGAGTGAGATGTTGGCTTCGCTGTGTTGTATTTAGTATTACATTGACGATAACCTGGATATTCTCTTCCAGTGTGGGGAAATCCTTACTCAAGGAGTTTGTATCCTTGCCCTTGATATTCGATGATTTCATCTCACTTGAGTATTATCATCTTCTTCGTTGCCTTGAATTTTCCAGCCCCGATGTTCGGGATGGCTTCGCGCACCTGTAACGTGTAAAAATACACACCTGATGCTACCTTCTCACCAAAGGTATCCTTGCCATCCCAGTAGGCGGCTTTGCCTTTGGTCGTGTAGATTCCAGCTTTTTGATTGCCAATATTCAGAGTGCGGATGAGCTGAACTTTGGTGTTGTAGATGCGGATGGTGACCGGTGCATCATTAGCTAATCGATACGGTATCCATGTATCAGGATTAAATGGATTGGGATAATTTTGCAGGAGTTGGTTTTCAATCACCAGCAATCTGAATATCGAAGGATACCCTAATTTTTGCAAGATGCTATCCAATTCCTCTACCGTTATTTCACCCAAAATATACTTTTGAGCGGCTTGTCCAATGGGGTTTGTGGCGGGGAAACGGTCAATGAGACCAACAACGTATTGGAGAATCAGCGCGGCGTCGTAGGCTGATACCGTTCCGTCACCGCTGGCATCGCCGACGATTTTATCCAATGTGCTGATAAAGGGGATAAAGTCGATGCTCCCATCGCCTTCGTTTCTCATCATCGCCGCGATTTCATCTTTGTCGGTTGTGCCCCAGTAGTTGTATGTAGCGTTGATGATGGTGGAACCCCAATTGCGTATTGCTGCTCCTCTATTGGCTGCGATGTTATTGGCATCGGTCAAATTA
>SDBU01005794.1_pt1 | contig 14687 bp, 13 predicted proteins | sample 2277071 | NCBI WGS metagenome assembly SDBU01 (sample SAMN10397929, study PRJNA504765) | marine sediment metagenome | isolation source: marine sediment core GS08_GC12, 126 cmbsf | place: Arctic Ocean: Gakkel Ridge, Loki's castle | collected 2008
GGCCTGCCCAGAAGCATGGGCAGCTAACGCCAATCGCTGCCGAATTATCGGACACCCTCACGCAAGCGTGGGCATGGCACCACACAGAGTTGCCGGGACTGAGTACTGACAGCCCGCCAACTACGTTATCCTGCGTGCGAAGGCGATACGTACTTCCGACATGCCGGCCGCTCCCTCCCAGATGTAACCCATGTCCGTAAACACTGCACTCGCAGAAGGATGGCATGGCCATTTTTCCGGAGGTCCTCCCTGCTCCGCCCTTGGTGCGGCCAAACTGGACATCCTAGAATAGGTACGTGGCGACGGTGTCGGCGTCGGCAACGGGGCCGACGGCGCCGGCGGCGCTGGGCTTTGGAAAGGATAGGACGATGTCCAAGAGAACGATGCTATGGCTGATCGCAGGTCTGGTGGCTGTCGGTGCGATGGGGCTACTCGCCCAGCAGTTGGTACCGGAGAAGGAGGGCGGGACGGACGCGGTGCGTATCAAGGTCACGGCGGACAGCACGAGCGTCAAGGGCCTCGTTTGCGGGCCGAATTGTCCCCGCTGCGCCCTGAAGGGCCGGTTGGGGGGCACGCTGAAGGCTCTCGATGCGGCCACCGAGGCGGTCAAGGCGGGGAAGAAGGACCAGGCCCTCGCTCGACTGGCCGAAGCCCGGGCGCTGGTAAGTGAGGCCCGCGGCAACGTGCCGGCGTGCGCCAAGCCGGTCGCAACGGCCGTGCCCGTTCGCCTCAACGCGCGCTGCCCGATCATGGGCGGCAAGTTGGACTGGTCCAAGGTCTCGGGCAAGCTCACGCGCGATTACAAGGGCGGGAAAGTCGGCTTCTGCTGCGCCGGCTGCCCGAAACGGTGGGACGGCCTGTCCGACGAGCAGAAAGATGCCGCCCTGGCCAAATCCAAGTAACCGGGAACCAACGCACCACCACTCGGACCGCGGTCGCGTAAGGAGGGAGCGGCCGCGGCCTATTCAATGGTGATGGGCATGGTGGTCGTGGCGATCTTGTTGGCCAGCACGTCTTCGATGGTGACCTTCATCGTGTATTTGCCCGGGGCCAGCGTGCCGGCGAGGAAGAACACGCGCGTGAGGAAGAAGTCGGTCCGGGAGTTGGCGGAGATGTCGTCGATGTCCTTGACCGTCTTGGCCGGCTGGGCCGATCCCCCCGCGGCATCGTACAGACCCACCGTCATGCTCAGCTTGGTGTGGAACATGCCCGCCGCGTCGGCCGTGGCGGCGAAGTTCTGCAGTTCGCAGTAGACGATCACCGGCTCGCTTCGCCCTGCGGGGAAGGTGTTGGTGGCGAATGTTTCATACACGCCGTATCCCTTGACCCATCGGCACAGCTTGGTGGTGGGGATCGTCAGGTCCAGGTCCACCGAGGGCTCAAACTGCTTCCGCAGCGTTTCCAGCGCTGCCAGCACCTTGGCGGCCTCGCCGGCACCGAGCGGGTCGCCGTCGCGAACGGCCATCATCACCCGCAGGGCCGCGGCGATCTTCTGGTTCTCGGCCTCTCCCAGCGCGGCGATCGGCTGCAAGGCTTCCTCGTCCCGCCCGGCCGCCAGCAGCAGCATCCGCAGCTGGCGCTGCAGATTGATGTCGGTGGGGTTGGCCTCGGCCTTGGCCTGCATCCGGGCGATGCTGTCAGTCATGGCGTCGTCGGCCGGCGCCGGCGGCGATGACGGCGCCGCGGCGCTGGGGGCGGTCGTCCCGGGCGTCGAGGGCGGTGGCATCGCGATCGTGGCGGACGCCTGGGGAATCGTCACGTGGCGCGTGGGCGCGTTGAAACCGTACGGGTCGGTCCGCTTGCCGGTCCAGTCGCTCAGCGGCCGCGGCAACAGCGGCATGGGGGCCGGGTGGTAGGGCTCCGGCCTCCGCTGGGCGGCGGCGTCCGGGGGCGGGGCGACCTTGCCGAGCCGGTCGAGGTAGCTCTTGACCTTCGCGCGGGCCACGGGCGAATAGAGGGGGGATTCGGTCGGGTAAGCACTGGCCGTGCGCGCACTGTAAGGCCTGGGGCGATCGCGAAGCATCGCCTCCAGGCATCCCGCCTGGGTCCCGCAAACCGCGATCAACACGATCCCCGTCAGCAGAGAACGATACATGGTCACCATCCCTGGCTTGATCCATGAACACGGCAACTCCGTTGCCGCGGTGCGACAGAACGTATTATCGGACGTTCCCCGCCCGACGCATGAGCCAAATTCTCCTCTGCCGGGCCGTCATGTCAAGGCCCGATCCCCGGCGTCAGCACAGGGCCACGACCAGCCGCTGGAGGGCCGCTTTGCCGTCCCGTCCGGTTTTGATGGCCAGGTCCGCGCGGATGAGTTCGCGGAAATCGCCGCAGATTCGCGCCAGGCTCCGGCCGGTGAGCAGGCGGCGGTAGGCCTGGCGGCTCTGGCTGAAGATGTTGACGGCCTTGAAGACGTCTATTTCCCCGCGCCCGGCGGCGAGCATCTGCTTGGCCTTCATCGCCCGTCGCAGGTGCCAGCCGATCAGGCCGAGCACGCGGTACTCCTCCCCCCGTTGGGTCAGCAGTCGCTCGAGGATGCCCAGTGCGGCCTTGGCGTCGCCGGCGGCCAGGGCGTCGGCCAGGGCGAAGGGGTTCACCCCGGCGGTGGCCACCACCACGGCGGACACGTCGTCGTCGGTGATGGTGTCGCGGCCTTCGGTGTAGGAAACGAGCTTGTCCAACTCCCCGGCGATGCGGGCGCGATCGGCGCCGAGCCACTCGGCCATGAGCACCTCGGCCGGGCGACCGATCCGCCGGCCCCGAGCGGTCGCCTGGCGGCGGATGAAGCCGCCGACGTCGTTGCCCCGCAACGGGCTGCAGTCGGCCTTGGCGCCGATCTTGGCGACCCGCTTGGCCAGCCGGGTGTTGGCGGGGAAGCTCTTGGCCATCAGCAGCAGCGTGCCGTTGGCCGAGGGGGCGTTGAGGTAGGCCTCCAGTTTCTCCCGGTGGGCGGAGATGAACTCGTCGGCGTCGCTGACGACCACCAGCCGGCGATCGCCCAGCAAGGGGAGGGTTCGCAGGTCGTCCAGCACGGCCGCCAGATCGGCCGAGCCCTCGTAGGCGCACAGGCACGTCTGCGGGTCGGCGTCGCCGAGGACCTCGGCGGTGATCTCCGCGCGGTACTGGTCGCGCAGGAAGGCGTCGACGCCGAAGATCACATAGATGGGTTTGGGCTTGCGATCAGCCATGCCAGCCCCCGTGTTGTCGGTTCGGCCAAGGATGGGGCCACCCAGCGCCGCGGGGCGCAAAAAGGTCAGTCTCCGGCGGGGTCCGCGCCGCCGAAAACTGACCCCCGATTCTTGCCGTCGGGCTTACGATGGCCCCGAGTTACATCTGCCGCTTGCGGTACATCACCCAGAAGATGATCAGGCCGACCAACGCGAGGAACGCGATGATCTGCCAAGCACCAAAGATCCAGATACTAAAAGCCGGCGACATGAGAGGGCTTACCATGTTACTCTCCTTTTACGGGGCCTTTCGTCTGCCTCAAGCTCACTGTGGTGGGCATTTTGCGACGTGTTTGCAAACCAGTCAAGCAAAAACAGCACGCCGTCAGGCCGGGCACCGCTCGAAGCGCCGACCACTAGCGGCGACTGGATTCGAACCAGTGACCTAGGGCTTATGAATCCCTCGCTCTAACCAACTGAGCTACGCCGCCATCGCCAACCGGGTAGAGTATGCCGCTCGGGGCGGCGTTTTTCAAGGGTCGTTCGCCGGTTTTCCGGGGTGGTGGCGGCGTATCTCCCCGTCCGGACGGCACGGGCGCTTGTTCGGGGGGCCGGGCCCGCCTACAATGCCGCCCCGGACGAGCATGCGATGCAGGTGATTATACTCATTGGCTTTGCGGTGATCTTAGGCGTCGGCGCCCCCGGGGGGCCGCGCGTGGGACCTCTCGATCCGTCGTGGCCTCTGCTGGCTGCCGGCGTGGCGGCCTATTGGCTGGGGACCTCGGCGGCGGCGTGGTGGCTGTGCCGGTGGGGGCGGCGCCGCCTGATGAAGGTCCCCCAGCAGCTCGCCGCGGCTGGCGTGGCCCATCAGCGCCGCCAGACGTTGGTGCAACTGTGGCTGATCGGCGGGCTGGCGGCGTTGGTGCTGTTGGGCCTGTGCGACCAGTTCGGCCCTACGGCGCTGGCGGGTGAGGCGCTGGCGGTGGGGGTGTTCTTCGTGGCCTGCCTGCTGTACTGGCGGGTGGGGTACCCCTTCGATCGTGCGGTGCGGGAGCAGGTCGAGCAGGAGCTGATGCTGGCGGGCCAGCCGGTGCGGGCCGGGTGGACGGCGGGGCAGCACCTGGAATTCAACATCCGCCACCATTTCCTCTTCGTGGCCGTCCCGGTCGGCTCGATCCTCCTGCTGGGCGAGCTGCTGGCCCTGGCGGCCAGGACGTTGCTGCCCGCACAGTGGGTGCTGTGGGGTGAGCCGATCGCCATGCTCGGCGGCGCGGCCATCGTGTTCCTGTTCAGCCCGCTGCTGCTGATTCGCGTGTGGCGAACGGCCCCCATGCCCGACGGTGAGCTGCGCCGCCGGCTCGAGCGGCTCTGCCGGCGGATTGACCTGCACTATCACGAGATCCGCATCTGGCACACCGGCGGGGTGATCGTCAACGCCGCCGTCATGGGGCTACACCGCGGCGTCCGCTACGTGCTTATCAGCGATGCCCTGCTGGAGCAGATGGACGACCGGCGAGTCGTGGCCGTGTTCGGGCACGAGGCCGGGCACGTCAAGCACCATCACCTGGCGTATCTGCTGGTTTTCACGGTCATGGCCATCCAGATGTGCGTGCTGGGCGTCACCGCCCTGGCGATCCTCGTGCCCCTGAACGAGCACGGCGAGATGCTGGCCATGGCCGTGGCGGTGATGGGGGTCTGGGGGCTGGGTTTCGGCAGGTTCAGCCGGCTGTTGGAACGGCAGGCCGACGTGTACGGCGCCTGGTGCTCGGGCCTCGATGCCGAGATGCAGGGCGAGCCGATCCCCGGCGGGAAGTATCTGGGGGTCGGGCTGGGGCCGTTCGTTCGCGCGCTGGATGACGTGGTGCGCCTCAACGGCATGTCGCGCCACGGGCACAACTGGCGGCACGGGTCGATGGCCGGGCGGGTGAGCTTCCTGATCGACTGGGTCTCAGGCGGTGGATCGCGCCGGGGTTTCGACCGCGGCATGCGGCCGATGCGATTGGGCATCATCGCCGGCGCCGTTGTTTGTGCGGCCGCGATGGTCGGCCTGTGGCGGCTGGGGCTGTGACGCCGCGCAACGAGGCGGGCGGTGGGGAAGGTGGCCCATGAACGAGGCAAGCGACGGCCGACGCGTGGCGATCGTCACCGGGGCCTCGGCCGGCATCGGGCGCGAGACCGCGCTGGCGTTTGCCCGCCGCGGCTACGCGGTCACGCTGGCCGCCCGCCGGGTCGATCGGCTCGAACAGGTCGCCGAGTCGTGTCGCCGGGCCGGTGGCGTTCCGCTGGTCATGCCCACCGACGTGGCCGACCGCCCCGCCGTCGAGGCCATGGTGACCGCGACGGTCGATACATTCGGGCGGCTGGACGTGCTGGTCAACAACGCCGGATACGGCGTCTACGGGCAGGTGACCGACGTGGACGAGGGCGACATGCGGGCCCTGTTCGACGTGAATTTCTACGGCCCGTGGTACGGCATGCTGGCCGCGGCGCCGGTTATGAAGGCCCAAGGCGCCGGGCATATCTTTAACGTCTCCTCGGTAATCGGCAAACGCGGCACGCCGATGCACGGGGCTTACTGTGCCACCAAGTTCGCCGTCTGTGGGCTGACCGAGTCGGCTCGCGTGGAGCTGCGCCCGCACGGGGTGTGGGTGACGCTGGTTTGCCCGTCGCTGACGGACACGGAGTTTTTCGACCAGGGCACGCTGGCCATTCGCAAGCGGCGCCCGTCGCGGTTCACCCGCCCCATGCCGGCCCGCCCGGTGGGCGAAGCCATCGCCGCCGCGGCCGGTCGATACCGCAGCGAGATGGTCTTCACCGCCGGCGGCAAGCTGCTGGCGTGGATCGCCGGGCTCAGCCCCCGCCTCGGCGACGCCATGATGGAACGCTACCGGCGGGAACTCGTCGAGGCGATGGCCGAGAAGGACTGACCTACAAGGCGTCGACGGCGCGGCGGACGGCGACGATGTGCTCGGGTGTGGTGCCGCAGCAGCCGCCGATGAAGTTCGCTCCCGCCTCGGCCAGGGCGGCGACGAAGGCGGCGAACGGCTCGGGGCCCAGCGGGAAGCGCGTTTCCCCGTCGACCACCTCCGGCAGGCCGGCGTTGGCCTTGACCCAGATCGGCGCCTCGGTCGCCCAGCGGTACTGCCGGACCACCTCCACGCAACTATCGGGCCCCACGCCGCAGTTGGCCCCGAAGGCCGACACGCCCAGCGGCGCCAGAGCCGCCACGGCCTCCCCCGGCGTGTCGCCCATCACGGTGGTGGCCCTGGCGGGGCCGCTGCCGAAGGTCAGACTGGCCACGACGGGCAGGTCGGTGGTCTCGAGCACCGCCCGAGCGGCCAGAGCGGCCTCGGCCACCTCGGTCATGGTCTCGATGACCACCGCGTCGGCCCCGCCGCGGGCGAAGGCGACGGCGACTTCGGCAAAGGCTACGTAAACATCCTCCTCGGGCACCTCCCCCATCATTACGATCTTCCCGGTCGGGCCCAACGAGGCGAACACCTTGGCCTTTTCTCCGGCCGCCCGGCGGCTGATGGCCACGCCCGCCTCGGCCAGCTCGGCCGCCCGGTCGGCGGCGCCGTGGCGGGCGAGGGCGAAGGCGTTGGCGCCGAAGGTGTTGGTGAGGATCACGTCGCTGCCGGCGGCCACATAGCCCGCGGCGACGGCCTCGACGGCTTCGGGGGCCTCGATGTTCCACAGCTCCGGGGCCGAACCGGCGGGCAGCCCGCGCTGGGCCAACTGGGTGCCCCAGGCCCCATCGGTGACCACCACGCCGCCGCTGTACGCTCGCAGGTCCCGTGCCATGATTTCTCTCCCGGTTGCGCCCCCGACGCGGCCGATGGTACCGCTCCGCCCGCCCCCACGCCACCGTCTGGCCGCCGGGAAAGCCGCCCGTTGGCCCCGCCGGCAGAGGCGCCCCCGGGGCGGGGGATTTCGCGCGGCAGTAACGTTGACACGTGAAAACGAACGTGATACGGTCGCATCGTGTCTGAAGAGGTGTCTGGTTGACTCCGTTACGGTGAAGGAGTAACCCCATGTTCCGAATACTGCTGATCACGATGGTTGGCGCCGTTTCCCTGGCTGTCGGCCCGGCCGCCGGCCAGGTGGCGACCGCCTGGGAGGGCCAGGTTACCGGCAGCGACGTGTATGTACGTAGCGGCGCCGATGAGAACTGGTACCCGATCCTGAAGCTGTCGCATCCCGCTCGCGTGAAGGTTGTCGGCAAGGAGGGCGATTGGTATGAGATTCTCCCGCCCCCGCAGGCCTACAGCCTGGTGAGCAAGCTGTACGTCAAGCCCGAGGCCACGCTCGGGGCCGTCGGCATTGTGACGAAGGACAACGTGCTGGTCCGCGCCGGCAGCCACCTGCGCCCGATGGAAACGTCGCGGACGCACGGCGTCAGGCTGAACCGGGGCCAGGCGGTGACCATCGTCGGAGCCACCGAGGAATACTACAAGATCGTCCCGCCCAAGGGCGTGACCGTCTTCATCAGCGCGCGATACGTCAAGCCGGTCGGGGCCGCGCCCCCGATCGTGCCTCCCACGACGGTGACACCGGCGACCACGACTCCGACGACGACGACGCCGGTCGGCGTGACGCCGATCGCCGTGTCGCCGCCAACGACGCGGCCGACCACCGTCACCGCCGTCGGTGTGGCCGCGCTGCGGGCCGTCGAGGCCGAATTGAGGGCCGAGATCGCCCTGCCGCCGGCCCAGCGCGACCTGCCGCGGGTGCTGGCAAGCTACAAGGCCATCAAGACCCCACCGGCCGGGCCGCTGACCGATCGCGTTCAATGGGGAATCCGCTATGTCGAGTTGACGATGGCACGGGCCCGGTCGGCCACGGAGGCCAACCAGCTCATGGAAGATGCCGCCGCCGAACGGCAACGACTCGACATGGAGCTGGCGAGGATCCGCATGCGCCAGCCCATTGCAGCGCTGCCTCCGGTTTACACCGTGATGGGCCGGCTGCGACCTAGCGCCCTGTATTCCGGGCGGTGGGTCGCTCGCAAGCGATGGACGGTTCGAGACAACGACAACGACTCGGTGATCTGCCTGGCCGAGTGCGCGACCGAGCAAGTGCCCCTGGCGGCCTTCGAGGGCTGGAACGTGGTGCTGAAAGGCCATCGCCGGTACGACCCGGCGGTGAGGACGTTCATTCTGGAAGTTATCACGGCCGAGAAAATCCCCGGCGGCGACCCGATCGTCCCGCCGCCCCGCCCTCGTCCCCGACCCGTCACCAGGCCGGCCCCGCCGGTGCCCCCGGTGGTCCCGAGCCCCCCGGTCACGTCGGTCGTGCCGACCCCGCCGATGACGGTGGAGAATCCGGCTACCTCGGTCACGGTCGTGGGACCCACGCCCCCGGTGACGCTGGTGCAACCGACCCCGCTGGTCACGCCGGCCCCGCCGGAGATAACGATGGTGAAGCCAACGCCGCCGGTGGTGCCCCCCAAGCCGCCGGTGACGATTGTGCCATCGACCCGGCCGGCGGCGACAGTGCCGCCGACGCCGCCGGTCACGCCGCCGGTGATACCGCCGGTGACACCCACGCCGCCGGTGCCGCCGCCGCCGCTGCCCACGTCGCGCAGGGCCGGCCCTCCGCCGGCGCCGCCCATCGTGCCGCTGCCGAAGACCGGACTGCCCATGGTGCCGACCACCCGACCCGTCTCTCCGGTGGTGGACCCGAACGAATACAACTGATTGAGGGGTCGGTTCGCCCGCTTGGCGGCATGGCCTGCCTGGCGGCATGCATGGACTCGTTGATCCCTTCGACAATCGCCTCTACCGAAACACGGAAGGCACTCCCATGCGCAACGTTGCATTGATCTGTGCGGTGAGCTTATCGCTGGTCCTCTCATCGGCGCCCGCGGCCGGGGGCGACGAGGAGCTCTTTGCCCGGGCCGACGCGTCGGCCAAGATCGCCGGGTACTCCCTCTCCAAGGTGCATCGATGGCTGCACGAGCAGGCCCTGCCCAAGATGGACCCGGCCACGGGCCTGTACCGCGCGGACGGGCGATGGAACTACCGCGACACGGCCGCCGACTGCTACCCGTTTCTGGTGTGGGCCGCCTGGGCGACCGACCGGGAGGTCCTCAACGGGCCGGTCCGCAAGGCCCTGCACGCCGAGATCAAGCTGTGCAACGCCGTGGACCGCATCCCCGTGCCGTACGACTTCGCCCGCAAGGCCCAAGTGACCCAGTCCCACGACGCGATGATCTACGGGGCCAGCGAATACGTCAAAGACGGGCTCATCGCCATCGTCGAGGTCACCGGCAAAGACGAGTGGTACGAGCGAATGAAGGGCATCGAGGAGGATGTGTGGAAACACGCCAGGGTCGACACCCCCTACGGGAAGATCCCCTCGACGAATATCGAAGTCAACGGCGAGCAACTCCAGGCCCTCGCCCGGCTGTACACGATGAGCGGGGAACGCAAGTTCCTCCAGTGGGCCGAACGGCTGGGAGACTACTACCTCAAGCGCGGCGATTTCGTGCCCACCCGGCTGCGCGACCACGGCTGCGAGATCATCGGCGGGCTGGGGCTGCTGCTGGGCGTGGAGTCGGCGGTGAACCCCGCCAAGGCGGCCGAGTACCGCAAGCCCTTCAAGGCCGCCCTCGATGCGATCCTCCTCCGCGGCTGTAACGCCGACGGGATCATGTACGACTCGCTGGCGGCCAAGCCGGGACCGCGCACCGGGCGACTGAGCGACGGGTGGGGTTACAACTACGTCGGCTACCTCTGCTACGACCTGGCCGTCGGCGAGCCGGTGTACCGCGGCCGCCTCCGGCAGACGCTGAAAAACCTGGCCAAGCCCCTGTACCGCGGCTACCGGTGGGAAGGGACGAGCATCGACGGGTACGCCGATTCCATCGAGGGCGGCATTTACTGCCTCAACCGCGTGCCCGTCCCGGAAGGGTTTGCCTGGGTCGATCGCGAGATGGCCGACCACGTTGCCCGGTCGAGCGAGCCGCTGAAGACGGCCAGGCTATGGGGAACCTCGAAGCTGCAGGCCAACGGCGTGCGAACGGTCATCATGCACGCGCTGATGCACACCCGCGGGCTGACGGCGCATCCGTGGCGGCAGGGCCTGCAGGTGGGGGGCGCCCAGGCCGGCGAGACGCTCGCGATCGTTGTCAAGGCCGAGGAGGCCTATGCCGGCAAGCTGGTCTTCGATATCCCGCGCCACCGCCTGGTGATGGGCTTCACGGCCGACTGGCCGCGGATGAACACGCTGCCGGAGTGGTACGTCGTGGACCCGGCCCAGCGGTATGCCGTCACCAATATCACCACGGGCCGACGCACCGTCCACACCGGCGCCGAGCTTCACGAAGGCCTGCCCGTGCAGGTGGCCGCCGGCGGCGAGGTGCGGCTGCGAGTGGGCCCGGCCGCGAAATAGGGGGCGTGCCGCCCGCCCGTCGCCGCTAAAGCCGATGCCCGAACGCCCGCCCGGCCGATACTGACTTCAGCAGCGTCCCGACGGCCTCGCGGCGGCGCCGGACCGTTCCCGCGCCGCCGGCGGGGTGAGGCGACGAGGGTCACAGGCATGGACGGTGAGGCGAACGAGACGGTGGCACTGATCTGTCAGGGGCTATCCGGCCCCGGGCGGGCGATCACCACCGAGCTGCTCCGCCGCGGGTGGCGCGTGGCCGTCCAGGCCGAAGACGGCGGGGCGGGGGCCTCGGCGACGGAGCTGGCCGTCGAAACCGGCGCCGGCGAGCGGCTGGCCGTGTTCAGCGGCGCTCTGGGCGACGAGGGCCAACGGGAGGACCTGGTCGAATTCGCCCTCGACCAGTTTGCCCGCGTGGACCTGCTGGTGGGGCCCTCGGCGGCCACGTCGGCGGCCGCGGGAATCGACTTGCTCGAGATCACCCGCGATACGGTGGCCGAGGCGCTCGAGGCCGGGGTGATGACCCCCATGTTCCTGGCCCAACGGGTCGCCAACGAGATGATCCGCCTGACCGACAGCGGGACCATCGACGGCGGGAAGATCGTCCTCCTGTCGAGCCTCGCCGCCTACACCACCAGCCCGGATCAGGCGCCCGTCTGCCTCGCCGCCGCCGGGGTGAGCATGCTGGTGAAACTGTTCGCCGACCGGCTGGGTGACCACGCCATCAACGTCTACGAGCTGCGCGCCGGGCTGATGGCCGGCCGGGCGGACGAGCCGGGCCACAAGAAGTACGACCGCCTGATCGATCAGGGCCTCACGCCCATCCGCCGCTGGGGGCGCCCGCACGATCTCGCCCTGGCCGTGGCCGCCATCGCCGAAGGAGCCCTGCCCTTCAGCACCGGCGAAGTGATCAACGTCGACGGCGGCTTCCACCTCCGCCGCCTGTGATGCATGGGGAGGCTACGCGATCTTCTCGATAAACTCCAAGCCCAGCCCGATCATGTCGCCCAGCACTTGGCGGCGGGCGATTCGGCAGCGGAAAACCACGCGGCGCTTGGTGCCGGTCGTCGGGTTGGCCGGTATCGTCACTTCCGCGTCAATGATGCCTTTGGGGGGAAGCAGGTGATTCCGCCGCACGATCACCATGATGCCCCCCTCGCTGATATTGGCCGTACGGCCGCGGCCGAGCACCTTGCCTCGCGTGTCCCGAAGCACCACCTGGTGGGCGGCCGGCATGCGTGCACTTATGCGGCGATCGTCTGTCCGGACTGCCATCTAGGCCTTTCCGCGAGTTTCGTTGCCCCGCCAGGGGCGTCCCCCGTCGCTGAGCGACACCGGCCTGCCTCCACCGGAGGTCCACTCGGCGGCGGCTTCCAGCCAATGGAATGTCCATAACAAATCGCCTCCAGGCAAATCGATCCTGCAAACGCACCATCGTCATCCGGGGTCCGGCGGATTGGCGGATCGAGGGAACTGCCGGGGCCGGCCTCCAGAGTGGCGGCACAAGTACTGTTTATGGGTGCGGTTACAGCGGCACCCCCGTGCCGGCGCCGATGGGATTCCCCGGTGGCAGCAGAAACGTGGACCGACAGAAAGAAGGCACATAAACCGCCTGAGGCAGCGGGGGATCCACGGTGCCTCTCGCCCTGTCGCCTGGGGTCTCCCCCCCGCCCAGGCCGGTCAGCCGGGCGACGACCCCGGCCGCTTCGGCCGAGCCGCCCGACTCTTGCGGGCCTTGGGGGTTTTGGGTCGGCCTTTGGCGCCCTCGGCCATGGTTACCGCTTGCCGCAGCAGCTCACCTTGCCAACGGTGCAGTTGCACCAGTGCCTTCAGCGTTTCGCCCAGTTCTGTGGTAGCTGTTGATTCACCCATTTTGGACTTCCCCTTTTGCATTGCCCGGCCTACGATGGACATGAACGATACTATTCGCAAAACAGGACGTCGTCAACGATAATCTTCGCAATCGCGAACACAATGGCAGACCTGGGCCCCAACGCGAGCATCCACGAGCGGATACGCCAACTGCGAACCGAACTTGCGGGCAGCAGAGGGAAGGCGGACTTCGCGCGGAAGTTGGGTATAAGCCCTTCCACCTACGACTATTACGAGAAATCTCGCACCCCGCCTGCCGACGTGCTCATCCGCATTGCCGAGTTGACGGGGGCGGATCTGCTGTGGTTGCTCACCGGTCGTGAGGGCGGCGGCTCCCCGGCTGTCGACCACCCGGCGGTCAGGCGGGCCGCCGCGTTACTCGCCCGGCGCCCGGACGCCGCCGGGCCGCTCGGCGCCTTTGTGACGTTGCTGGCCGAGGCGACAGAGAAGTTCGGCCAAGCCGAGGCCGGGCCCGCGGGGCAAGTCGCCGCGCCCGATCAGGCGCCGGCGGCGCCGCCGGCGTCGGCGGCGGGCGAGGCCCCCGTGGCGGAGGCCCCCGTGGCGGAGGCCGACGACCCGCGGGCCGGCTGGGTGCCCATCCTCGGACGGACCGCGGCGGGAGTGCCGCAGTTCTGGCAAGCGGGTGATGGGGAGGGAGTCGTGTTGCTGGAAGATCTGGTCGGCCCCGTCGCCTCGCCATCGCACAGCGTCGGCCGGGCCGAGGCGGTGGGGCTGGGAGGCGCCGAGCCGGTGCCCGTCGAGATGGTGCAACTGGATTCACCCGCCCCCCCCGGCACCAGCGAGTTCGTCGTGATCGACCCGGCCGCGGCGGCACGGTGGCGGGCCCTCTTCGGCGTACGCGTGGACGGGGAGAGCATGACCCCCGACATCCGGCATGGCGACATCGTTCTGCTCAGCCCCGACTGCCCCGCCGTCGACGGCTCCCCGGCCGTGGTGCAGTTGGCCGGGCAAATCGGTGTCACCTGCAAGCTCTACCGGCGCGACGGGGAGTGCCTGCACCTGATCCCCGTCGACGATCGCCACGCCGCCACCCGACATCCGCTCGCCGAGCTGACCTGGGCCCTGAAAGTTCTCGCTCGCGTCCGCCCGGTGTGACGGCGCCACGCAAGCGGCATCTGGTCCGGCCGGCGCCGCAAGCAGAGAGAATCAGCCACAGATGAACGCAGGTAAACACAGATAAGGCCACGCCAGAACAAGAGGATCGACATCAACGTTTTAGCGGCGGAGCCGGCTCCGCGTTGGCGTCAACAGCGAATGCACCACAGAGGGCACAGAGCACACAGAGAAATACAAGAATAGAAGTTACAGAAGAGACCGCACGAACGTGCGGGAGTATCGCCAACGCCGACGGTCGTCTCAGGCCCGTAAACGGGCCTAAACGGGCCTTCGCGACAAGCGCTAACCCGGCGTGATCCCGTGGAACGGGGCTTTGCGGCAACCGCCGACCCGGCGTGATCCCGTGGGCGAAAATGTGGGTAATAACAAGGGCTTATCGCCTGGGCCCCAGAGCGGCGGGGGCACGTTCATCGGACAATCTGACCGTGTGCCGGTTGGCCGTAGGGCCTTGTTTGACGCTCGCGCTTGCGGTGGACGCGGGCGCGAGGGTAAAGTCACCGGCCGTGTCGGTAAGTGGACCTCAAGACCAAGGGAGACCGTCATGCGACTGTTGTTGGCAGCGTGCTTGATGATGCTGGTGTGTGGCCGTCTGCAGGCGGCCGAGTCGAGCCCCAAGGGGGTCGGGCCGGGGCCGGTGAAGGTGTTTCTGCTGATCGGCCAATCGAACATGAACGGGCGGGGCAACATCAAGATGCTGCGGGAGAAGCTCTCGAAGGACCTGCCGAAGGCGTATCCGCCGTCGCTGATGGAAATGCGCAAGGACGTGTGGCTCTTCGGCGCCAACGGCGATGGCATCTCCGTCCAGAAGGACAACTGGTGCCTCGAGCCCGGGTTCGGGCAGTGGAAGTGGTACGGGCCGGAGCTCGGCTTCGGGCATCGGATGGGCGACCATTTCGCCGAGCAGGTGCTGATTATCAAGGTCTTCGGCGGCGGCACGAGCCTGGGCGCGTCGTGGCTGCCCCCGACGGCCGCCAAGCGGAAGGGCAAGCCGGTCGGCCCCATGTACAAACGGCTGATCCGGGAGACGATCGCCACGCTGACGGGCCTCGATGCGATCTACCGGGACTATGATCCCAAGCGGGGCTACCAAGTGGCCGGGGCATTCTGGGTGCAGGGCCACGC
>SDBU01005795.1_pt1 | contig 14687 bp, 7 predicted proteins | sample 2277071 | NCBI WGS metagenome assembly SDBU01 (sample SAMN10397929, study PRJNA504765) | marine sediment metagenome | isolation source: marine sediment core GS08_GC12, 126 cmbsf | place: Arctic Ocean: Gakkel Ridge, Loki's castle | collected 2008
GGCGGCGATGCTGATCCAATAGATGTTGCCACCGGGTTCCTGCCAGAACCATTCGTCCTCCGGCAGGTCGACCGAGAACAGGTACGTCGCCTCCGGCGGCGCCAGCGGATCCCGCGGGTCGATGTCCCACCCGTCGAAGACCCAGGTGTAATCGTCGTGGTACGCCTGCCAGATCACCTCGCCCGGATGGCTGAATTCCTCGTCGACGCCGGCCGGCACGTCGGTCCAGATGGTGAAGACGAACCCCTCCGGCATTCCGAACGGCCGGGCCCGTGACCAGTCGATGAGCGAGCCCCACCAGTGTATGTCGGTCACCGGGGTGTCCGTCTCGCACACCCAATCGTCGGCGACGATCTGCCGGCCGCCGACGACGGAATACTCGTCCCAGCCGTTGTACGTGTTCTCGAGCACGTACAGCTCCGGCGGCTGAGACCACTTGATGCCCTCCTGCCACGGGTGCCCGCTGATCTCGAAGGAAAGATCGATCGACTTGCCGGCCGTTGGGTGCCTGTCCGGGTAGATCAGCTCCTCCCACGGGGTGGGGGCGCCGGTGAGGGGATCGATCTCGGACCAGACGGCGTCGTCGTTCCAGTGGTCCAGGGAGGTCTTCCAGCCCAGGCGTGCCGGCTCGGCGCCGGCCGTCAGGGGCTGGGCCTGGACGTCCAGCCAGTACACCACCGGGTTTTCGGGTGTGCCTCGCTGGATGAACTCCGCAGGCCAGAGTTCGAACACGTACCGCCAGATCTGCGTATCGGCGAACGACTCGTACCGATCCGGCGGGTCCAGCCAGCCTTCTTCGAGGTCGGCGGCGTACTGCTCCACAGAGAATTCGCCGGGGCCGAACCAACGCTCCCACAACAGCTCGCCCGGCTTGCTGTGCTCCGCCTCGGTGGCGGGGATGTCCGCGTGCAGGCTTAGCTTGAAGCTCACATCGCCGGGGCCGTTGACCGGCAAGACATCGTGATACCAGGAGGTCCAGATCGCGATTTGGTCGATGGACCCGATCTGGATGCACTCGAAATCGTCGGCCAAGACGTAGGACTGCTGCAACTGCTGGGAATCCGTCGCGTTGACGTCGATGCCCGTGGGGTCCACATCCGGCTTCTGTAACCACTTGACCTCCGGCGATGGCGCCACGCCCACGGAGAACGCCAGGTCGATGCTCTCCCCGGCATACTGATGGCCCACCGGGTATCGCAGCTCCGACCAATTCGTTGTGGAGTTGGGCACGACGTGCGGGTCGACTCCGAACCCGAACGTGTTCACGTCCGTCCAGACGGCATCGTCGTTCCAGTGGTCCAGCGACGTCTTCCAGCCGAAGGACGCGGGGAAGGTGGCCTTCAACCGGCCGAGGTCTAGCAGATTGACCATGCCGTCACCGTTGAGGTCGAAGGTGTGGTGCACTCCCAGCCAGTACACGTTGCCCTCTATCTGCGAGAAGGCGAGGTCCTCGTCGATGATGAAGGTGTACTGCCACACCTGCGTGTCGGCTCCGACGATCCTGCCCAGGTTGGGATCGTAGAAGTCCTCCTCCGCCGTGGCGTACAGCAGCTCCGTGGTGGCCGGCAGGTAGGCGTCCCAAAGCACCTGCCCGGGCATGCTGTGGGTTCCCAGGATCGGGTCTTCCGGGATATCCTCGAAGATCGCCAGGCTGAACCACGGGTTCTGCATCGGCCTCTCGTCCTCCCGGTAGGACGTCCACAGCACGATCTCGTTGATCGGGCCGGAGGCTTCGCACTGGAAGTCGTCGGCCAGGTATTTCTCGTAGTAGGTCGGGACAGCGGGGTCGATCAGAGACGGGCCGGCCAGAACGTCCATGCCGGTCAGCAGGTCCGGCCGTTGCGTCCACTTGGGCTCGGCCGTGTCGGTCAGGGTCTTCAGTTCGAACGCCAGGTCCCAGGAATCCTCGAAGGTCGGCCACCAGATGGGCTCGCCGAAGTTGTAGGCATCGCCGACGTGGGCACCGGTCGGTTCGGAGATCCGCACCGCGTCGTCGGGGGCCGGCGAATTCGGGTCCCGCGGCACGGTCTTCCAGCCCCACGGGTTGGTCCCTTCGGGGGTTGCATAGGCCGCCGCCACGCTGATCCAGTAGATGCCGTCGGCAACATCCTGCCAGAACCACTCCTCGGTCGGCAGGTCCGCCTCGAAGCGGTACGCCGCGTCGAAGCTCTCAGTGCGCGGGTCGTAGTCCCAGCCGACGAAGGTGGTCGTGTAGTCGGTGACGTCGGCCTCCCAGATCACTTCACCGGGATGGCTGAAGGTCTCGTCGACGCTGGCCGGCACGTCGTCCCAGATCGCCAGGTGGAAGTAATCCGGCAGCGGCGCGCCGGCGGCCACGTCGGTGAAGTCCAGGAAGGACCCCCACCATATCACGCCCGTCACGGGGTCCGGCCCGACGCAGACCCAATCGTCGGCGGCGATTTGGGGCCCCTCATGCCATGACAGCTCGTTCCAGCCATAGTAGATGTTGTCCGGCTGACCCGCATCGGTCGGCTGGGGTGGCTGGACCCACTTGGGGAAGGACGCCTCTTCGATTGCGACTCGGTGGTCCTCCACCTCGCCGTTGTCGGCCGGCCCATCGAACGGCAGTCCGCCTGTTCGGCTGAAGCGGAAGCGGGCGATGGTGCCGCCCGGGACGGCGTCGACCGGAACGTTGAATGTCAGATCATTGGGGCCGGCACTCAGGGGCGCCGCCGCGAAGACCTGATCGGTCGCCTCGATCCAGCTGCCGTCGCCGCCGAAGTCGAACCACGCGTCCAGGGCGCCGGGGGCGCTGGCGGTGACCCTGATGGTGGCCGGCAGGCCCGGGGTGATCGGCGTGATGAAGAGCACCCCGTCCTCGTCGTCGTTGGGCGGCGGGTACAGGATGTCGTTGTCGTCGCCTGACGCGGCCGCGTTAGGCTGCCCGTCCGGCTCGCCGTCCACGCCGGCGCCCAGGTAGAAGCCGGGCACAATGGAGTGGTTGGCGCCGTTGTTGAACGCCAGCGTCGGGTACTGCGGCACAAAGAGGCTGTCGGGGGCGTCGCCCCAGTCCTTTGCCATGATGGTGAGCGTCGAGCCGTCCACGCTCATCTCGCCGAACGTGTCGGTCACACGCAGGCGGACGGGCGAAACGCCGACGCCCAGGCCGAGGCCGGCCAGTGTGGCCCAAGGCACCGTCGGCGTTGCCCCCGTGGCGTCGTCGTAGTCGCCGTCGTTGTCCAAGTCCCAGTCGTACGCCACGATCGAGTCCCCTTGAGCCGCGTTCGGGTCGTACGAGCCCGATCCGTCCAGTTGCAGGTTCTGGCCCTGGTCGATAACGTACGGCCCGTCCGCGTCGGCCATCGGCGGCAGATTGCCCTGATCGACTCTCACCACCACGGTGGTCAGATCGGTCTTGGCCGGGGAATTGTCGTCGGTCACCCGCAATGCGGCTGTGTAGGTCCCGAACAGCGGGTAGCTGTGGAAGACGTTCACACCGGTCGTGTCCGGAATGAACAGCCCGCCGTAGTCGAAGTCCCACTCGTACAAGACGATGCTGTGACCTGGACTGCCGTGGGAGGAACTGCTCCCGTCGAACATGATTGGCTGCGTCGGCGCGGCCGGGTTCGGGTTGGCGGTTGCCTTCGCGGTCGGGCTGTTATCGTAGATCGTCAGCGTGGTGCTGTCCGTGTCGGTCAACCCGAACGGATCGGTGACCTGCAGGCGGACAGTGTTGGTGGGCAGCCCGGTTGCCGGATCGGCCGAGAGGGCCAGGCCGAGCGCCAGCACCTGCAGCCACGAAACCGTCGGCGTCGGCCCCGTGGCGTCGTCGAACGCGCCGTCGTTGTCCAGATCCCAAGCGTACGTGATCATGTTGCCGGGGTCCGGGTCGTAGGAGCCGGTGCCGTCCAGCACGATGGGGTCGCCGATTTCCACCACGTAGGGCCCGTTCGCATCGGCCGTCGGCGCTTGGTTGCCCTGGTTGTAGACGAAGCTGCCGTTGATAATCTCGCCCGCGAACGGCACGCCCGCGTCCACCATCGCCACATCATACGTCCTGCCTCTGAAGGTGCCCATGGCGTCGGTCGACAGCGTGATCTGGGCGATCCTGAATGCCCCGCCGCCCGTGTTGGCAACGTCCAGCCACGATGCATGAAAGGCCGTGGTCGTCATGATCGGTTCCGGGGTAGCGCCTATAAGAATTGGCAGCGTAGGGAACCCGTCCGGCGAACTCGCATACGTATCCCATTCGAGGTCGGGAAAGGGCCCAAAGAACGCGGGGTCCGGCTCAGTATCCGTGTCAGCCGCATGTTGGTACAGTTGCCCACTAGTGAGGTCCAATAGCAGCCGGCTGTTGGTCCAATCCGTGGCGGTGTCGACCATCATGTGCCACACCCCGTAGTCGACGCCGCCGATCGAGACGTCCGTGACCTTCACGAAGCTCGTCGTGGTCTGTGCAGGCACCGGGTCGAGAATCGGCAGGCTGCCGGTCCAGTTGGCCAGTTGCAGGGCCAGGTCGTCAACGTCCACGTCGGTGTCGCCGAGGAGGGCCTGGGTGAAGTTGCCGTGCTGCCACGTGGAGATGATCAGCGGATCCTGTTCCCAGTTGGTCACCAGGATGCTCACATCGCGGTCTTCGACATGACCGTCGTAATTGGCGTCGCCGTCTAACACAGTGGCCCCGGCCGCCAGGAGGGGACCGCCCGGGGCGGCCAGCGGGTCGAGCACCGGCCCGGTCGACAAGAGGATTCGAGGCTCCAAGGTGTCGAAACAGACCCCCGGTTGTCCCTGCGCCTGCCTGGGCGTACCAAGCCCCTGACGGCGTCGTTTTGGCGTGTGCCCGTACATAGCGATCTCCCACTCTAGTTAGGCCGACCCTCATCTTAGAGAAGTGCAAATCGTCCCGTTGGACCCATAGGGCATGGGCGCAAAGCCCCCGCTCCACGGTATACTATTCTACCCCGTTTCCCCGATTTGTCAACGCTCCCATTGGAGACCAACAGTGGCCAAGGGGCCACCCGGTCGCACCTCCACAGGTCGGCGGCAACGGCATGCCTGGCCTCGCCGGACGGCCATTACCTGGCTGAGGTGTGACGACGTGGACCGGCGATGCAGGGCGAGCCGGAAGGAGCGATGCGGGTACTTCGAGCACTGCGTTCTGCCGCCGGCTGACCAGCCCTCCCCCAGGACTGCCCAAAGGTTCAGCCCACGCGCATCAAGGCCAGACGGGCGTACCTGCATCGGCACAACCTGGCCGACAGGATCAGCAAGCTCACATCTCCTGGTGGCCCTGTCATAGTTGCCTTGAGGCCGACTTGGGCAGGATTCGGGCGGCGCGCCGCACACATTCCGACTCAAGATCGCTCAGGGACACACAAGAGCCGCTGAAAGTAACCCCTGCTTATTCACTGGGTTACCATCAACCGCTCTCGTCCACTCAGGCTTCGTTTTCAGGTTTCAAATCCCCTGCCCAGCAGGGCATGCGGGCCCGGGTCCCGCTCGGGCCAGTGGGGACGCCGTCGGGGGGTGGGGTCATGGGGAGCCCTCAGGGGACGGGGTGTGAATGAAGCCCCGGGGTCGGCCAGATCAACAGAAAACCCGCTGTTTTCCCCCTATTCTATTGGGCTGAATGCAGCTCCGCGTGGGTCCAGCCGGTGGCCTTGGCCGGCCTATCCGGCCCGTTTCGCTACGCGGCGGCCAACATTTGCGCTTGACATAAATGAAAATGGCGATAGAATTGCAGAGTCTTTTGGAGGGCGATCCTGACCGTGAACGGGCCAATTCTTCAGCAACTCGAGCCCCGCCTTCTCCTGAGTATCCCTGGTGACGTGAATGTCCCTGGCGACGTGACCGGCAACGGCTTTGTGGACGACGCCGACATAGCCGTGCTGATTGCCAACTGGGAGCAGGACCCGGAGGTCATCTCTAACTGGGGCCTGGGCGACCTGACCGGAGACACAGACGTTGACGGCAGCGATCTGAACGCCCTGCTGGGCAACTGGACGGGCGGGCCGGGTTACTACCGTTCGCCTGGAACCGACCAGGACCTTCCCGACCCCATCGCCCGCGACCCCTACGCGAACTACTCGCACCTGCCGCTATGGGTCGACGGCGCCCAATACGACGACGCCGTACAGGGCATCATCGGGGACTGCTGGCTGGCGGCCGCCGTTTCGTCGCTGGCCCAGGCCAGCCCAGAGATGTTGGAGGAGTCCATCATCGACCTGGGCGACGGAACCTACGGCGTTCGCTTCTACGATTGGTACACCCAAGAGGAGATCTGGTATCGTGTTGACGCCGACTTGCCGCAGGTCAACGGCACGCCGACGTATGCCAGCATCACGCCGGACGGCGAGCTTTGGGTGGCTCTGCTGGAAAAGGCATTTATTCAATATCGCGGCTACGATAGCTACAGCCGGTTAGACGGTGGGTACATGGGCGGGGCCTACGCCGCCCTGACCGGCGAGGGGTATGACACCATCGTCACGTCGACCATGACGAACGATGACATGGGCGTGTATATTGAGCAAAGCCTGGCCGCCGGACACGCGGTCAGTGTCGGCAGCGACGGTCTGCCGGGCCAAGTGGTTGTCAACCCCATCCTCGGCGCCCACGCCTACGCGGTTCACTCCATAGAGGAGGTTGACGACGAGTGGTTTGTTACCGTCTACAATCCGCGTGGCGACGATAGTGTCGTGTGGGATGATAACTTTGAGGACGGGCTGCTCCGTCTGTCGATGGATGTGTTTCAGCAGGCATTTGTGGTGGTGTGCACGTCGCGGGCGTGACAGCCGCAAGAGATTGTCGAAGCGGCCGGGCTGGCCGACGGCGCAGAAAAGGGGTCCTTCCGGGGCACGCTGGCGCCACGTGAGAAACGGGGTGGGCCGGCGGTGGGGGCCGCCATGATCTTCATGTCCCGGGTCCTCCGAACGTGCTGGAAGCAACGGCCCCTCACGTGTTGCCGGCTCGGCCGCCCCAGCGGGTGATGGCTTTCAGGGCCGCGTCGGCCGAGGAGCGGTCGGCGATGCCGCCGAGTTGGAGCCAGGCGCCTTCGGGGCGGAGCAGGCCGAACAGCTCGTCCAGGTCGCCGGCGGGCAGGCCGATGCAGAACGCTTTGCCGGCCTGCTGGATGCGGCGGTAGACCTCCAGTGAATCTCTCCATCGGCCGCTGCCGGCGCCGGGGACCCACTGGATGGCGTGGATGGACGGCACGGCCAGCAGGCGATCGAGGTAGCGCAGGGCGCCCGGGCCGTCGAGGTGGTACATGCAGCGGTCCATGTGCTCGCACTCGCGGATGAGGCCCGGCAGGAAGGTCGCCTCGAACATCTCGTCGGAGATCATGCAGGAGAAGTCGTTGGACGGCACGTGGAACTTGCCCCGGCAGGTAGCCGGCAGCCAGGTGGTGCTCGGCATGCCGGCCGCGGCGAGCCGCTCGTGGAAGACGTCGTAGGCGTGCAGGAACTCCCCGGTGATGCGGTCGCACAGGGCCTCGACCTGCCGGGGATGCTCGAGCATGTCGATGCACAACTGCTGCGGGTCGCGGAAGGCCGCGATGGCGTCGGCGCCGCCGTGCAGGTCGGTGTAGCCGACGATAAACTTTCCCCGCCCGGCCTCCAGCAGGGCGTCGGTCATCTCGAGGGTCTTGCGGAAATAGAAGTTCTCCTCGTCGAGGCGAAGGGCGGCGACGGCGTCGTCGCTCCAGTCGGCGAGGATCGGCTCGCTCCAGGCGGTCCTCTCGCCGTAGACCATGGGGCAGCCGTAGTAGGCGCTGAAGACCTCCGGGCCGAGGTTGGGATAGGCCACCGGCAGGGCGTCGGCGTACTGGACGCTGTTGGCCATGCGGGCGACCGTGCGGGCGACGAGGTACTCGGTGTCCATCCACCGCTCCCGCACGGTGGCGTGCTGGGTTTCGGGGGCGGGTCGTCGCTCCTCCGGCGGCTTGGCAAACGCGATCGACACCAGCGGGCGGTCGAGGATCTCGCAGTCCCACCACGCCTCGTAACGGTCCATTACCTGCTCGAAGTCAGGTTTGTATTCGAACACGCTTTGCGCCTCCATTCTTCACCGGTACGATGGCATCCAGTTCGTCAGGTGCCATGGTCACACTCTTCGGTACCATGGTCACGCTTGCGTGGCCATGCGATTACCATCTCAGTTACGCATGCCCACACAAACGCGGGCATGGCACCTAAGGGCGGACATGGCTCCGGGCATGCCCCTCCGCTTCGCGTAGGAGCATGGCACCGGGCACTTGGCATCGGGCATGCCCCTCCGCTTCGCGTAGGAGCATGGCACCGAGCTTTGCACCGGGCACTTGGCACCTGCTTGGATTCTTTATAGTCGTTCGATGGCCTCGATGATGGTTTCGTAGTTTTTCACGATGGCGGGGGGCAGGTTGCGTTCGAGGGGGCAGGCGGTGGGCATGAGGACGAAGCCTCGGCCTTGCCCGGTGGTGCCCTCGGCGAGGGCGGTGCGGGCCTTTTCGGCCAGTTGCTCGGGGGCGAGCGTGGCGATGTCGCTCATTTCGAGGTTGCCGAATAGCACCATTTGCTTACCGACCCTGGCCCGCACGTCGCGGAGGCTCATGTCGCCCTGCGGGGGCGGCTCGACCGGGTCCAGCCCCACGCAGCCGGTGGCGGCGATGTGGTCGAGGATGGCGCTCAGCCGGCCGTGGCTGTGGATGCGGGCGTAGCCGCCGTGTTGGTGAATCGCGTTGACCATGGGCGTGTCGTAGCGCACCACGTAGTCGGCGAACAGCTCCGGCGGCAGGTACGGCGGGGAGGCGTACTCGGGGCCGACGATGCGCCACAGCCGGCCCGGCAGGGCGGCGGCGACGGCCTCGACCTGCTGCTGCCGGGCCACGGCCACCTTGTCCAGCGCGCGGCGGAACAGGGCCGGCTCGGTCATCGCGACGACGGTGAAGGTGCCCATGTCGAACAGTTCGGCCACGCTGCACAGCGGGTCGGCGGCGCCGAGCATCACGATGCCCGTTTCGCCCAGGGCGTCCTCGGTGGCCAGCACGCCCGTCACGTCGGGTTCCCCGCCGAAGGGGCGGTCGGGAAGTTCCAGCCACGCGCGCAGGTCGTCGGGTCCCTTGAGCGGGTGTTCGAGGGTCCATACGGTGTTGGTGTCCGGGTCGCGCCGCGTTCGCGTGGTGAACGTCGCCCCGCCGGCGCGAAGGGTGCGGGTGACATATCGGCTGCCATTATCGTACCGGGTGTCCGTCTCGGTCAACTCGGCCAGCGGGTCGGGGGGGCGGTGGCGGAACGGCACGCCGCGCATCACGATGCGGTCGGTCTTGTCGCGCGTCAGCTCGATCAGCGGCCGCCAGGACGGGTGGGAGAAGATGTTGAACGGATCGTCGTCGTCGGGGTTCTCATCGAGCCCGTTGAGTTCGTAGAAGCACACCGCCGGCCGATCCACCGGTTCGCCTCGCAGCGTGGCCATCAGTCGCTGGCGTCGGTTCATGGTCACGCTTGCCCCTTGCTGTCGAACCACTCCAGCAGTTCGGCATCCACCGGCGGCACTGCAACCGGCGTCGAGCCGTTACGCAGCGACTCGGTGGCCGCGCAGCCGGCGGCGACGCTGTAACGCGCCGCGATGGGGGAGGTGTTCGTCTGGCCGCCGTGGCGAAGGAATCGCAGGAACTCGGCCACGATTCGCGGATCCCCGCCCGCATGGCCCCCGGTGGCCGGAGGGATATCGATCCGCTTGAACGCGCCGTAGCCGCCTTCCCGCTGGTCCCACAGCCGGACGTGGGCGTCGGGGCTGGTGAAGTTCTCGATTCGCCCGGCGGTGCCGATGACGGTGTAGTTCCGCCACGCGTCGGGGGTGAAGTGGCACTGCTGGTAGGAGACCAGCACGCCGTTGTCCAGCCGCATGAGCATCATCGAGACATCCTCGACGTCGACGACGGGGTTCAGCCCCCTCTGGCTCAGTGGCGGCCAGTTCTCGTCGTGGAAGCTGGCGTCGCCTCGCACCGACGGGTCGTGGCGGTCGGTGATCTGCCCGTAGACCATCAGGTCGCCCATGGCCGTGACGAGTTGGGAATAGCCGCCGCAGAGCCAGTGCATCACGTCGATGTCGTGGGCGCCCTTCTGCAGCAGCAGCCCGGTGGCCGTGCGGCGGTCGGCGTGCCAGTCCTTGAAGTACGCGTCGCCGCCGTACGCGACGAAATGCCGGCACCACGCGGTTTTGACCTCGCCGATCGCCCCGGTGTCGATTAGCTCCTTCATCTTCAGGATCGATTGGAAGTGCCGCATGTTGTGGCCCAGGTAGAGCTTCGTCTTGTGCTCGGCGGCCGCGCGGAGAATGCGGTCGCAGCCATCGATCGTGATGGCCATCGGCTTCTCCAGGTACACCGGCAGCCGGGCCTCCAGCGCCGCGACGGCGTGCTCGGCGTGCAGGAAGTCCGGCGTGGTGACGAACACCGCATCGAGCGGCTGGGCCAGCAGCTCGCGGTAGTCGGCCGTGGTGAAGATGTCCTCGCCGTACCACTTGCGGTTCCACTCGAAGACCTTCTCGTTGATGTCGCAGCACGCCACCACGCGCGAGCCCTCCTCCGGCCGGTGCGCGAGCCTGGCCAGCCCGCCGCGCCCGCCTGATCCGATCACGCCGAGTCGCAACTCATCCATGTTCGTCGGTGCTCCTGTTCCCGCCGCCGTCGCCCTCGCCACGCGCGGGGGCTGTCGCCGGCACCTGCCCAATGGCCGCCGTGCCGGCCGTGGCACGCTTGACGGCACTTTACCAGGATCGCCGGGGTTGTCCAAGGGCGTCGGGTCTTGCCGTCCCCGCTGAGTGTGCACCGGGCCTCCGAGGCACCATGCCCCCACGAAGTGTCATTTGGCCACGGCCGAGTGGCCCCGCCAGAGACGGAATCGTATGATGATAATGGTAAAATAGGAAAACCGGAGGATATAAGTAAAATGAGTGCCTCTGTCCCAGTTACCAAGCGTCCACTTCTTGAATCACTCGAATCCCGCCTGCTCATGAGCGTGGCCACACTGGCCGAACCGTCCTTGAGCGATGTGGGGGACGGGCTGATCTTCGCGTCAATCAGTCCCGACATCGAGGCCGAGTCGACCGGCGGGACGTCCAACAACGACCTCGCCACCGCGCAGGCGCTGAGCTTCAGCTACCTGCTCCCGGGCGATCTGCCCGGTGACGGTATCGGCCCGATGCAGGCCGCGGTGCTCGGCGTGGCCGACGGCGCCGGCGGGGGAGCGGAAACGTTCCAATCTAGGACCGGGCTTTCCACCTGGGTACGTTACCCCAACGAGTACCCGATGGAGCTGACGGCCGGGATTGTGCCGGGGGGCGACGGCGTGTTGACCATCTCCGCCATGGCCGACCTGGCCGGTGCAGACAAGTACCTCACCGTCACCGCCGAGGGGATCGATCTGGGATCCCTCTTCGTCGAAGACGGGCTGGACTACCTGCATACGTCCAAGGCGGAACTGGTCATCTCCGCCGAGCAGTTCGCACTGCTGGCGGCCGATGGGGTGGTCTCTCTGGTGTTCAGCCCGTCGGCGGCGGTGTCGCGAATCAGTAGCGGCTACATCGCCGCCACCCTGGATTACAGCGGGGTCGGCGGCGCGGGCACGGCGGACTACTACAGTGTCGACCTCGAGGCCGGCGACTCGGCCAGCATTGCCATACAGGGCTCGGGCGAGGTCGATCTGCAACTGCTCGACGCCGACGGCACGCTGCTGGGCGAAACCGTTGCCGGGGCCGAGAGCGTCTCGGGCCTCATCGAGCAGTTCTCCGTCGAGCAGGGCGGCACCTACTACCTGCGTGTGGCGGGCAGCGGAGAGTACGCGTTGGCCGTCAACCGCAATGCCACCACGGCCCTCGACGATAACAGCGACATCGACAGCGCCCAGCAGATCGTCAGCCCCAAGGTCAACGGGCGGCAGTGGGCGGTCGGGCACGTCAGCTCCGCTTCGACGGACGCGGACTACTATGCCTTCACCCTGACCGCCGGCAGCAAGCTGGACCTCCGCACCTATGCACCCGGAAGCGACCTGGGCCTCAATGCCCTGGACCCGGTGGTGTACGTCTACGACTCCAGTGGCGCCCTGGTGGCCGGCGGCGGCGGGTCGCTGCAGTTCCGCGCGACGGCCGACGGCGAGTACTTCGTCTCGGTCGCCTCGGGCGACGACGCCGGCGGCGGGTACGTACTGTCGGTCAAGAGTCAGCTTCGGCCGAATAAGGGACGTGGCGGCCAAAACCGCATGCTCCGCCAGAACCTTAAGCCCTAGGTCTCCGTCCGGGTGACTCTGTGTGGTGCCATGCCCACGCTTGCGTGGGCATGCCGGACGACCATTCCCCGCGACCATTCCCCGCGAACATGCCCACGCAAGCGTGGGCATGGCACCAAAGCGTGGGCATGGCACCACACGGAGTAAGTAGGGTGTGCAGCTGCCGTTGCTGCACACCGCCCGGGTCCCTTCGCATCCGTCCGCTCCTCGGGAACGGCGGGCCGCCCGATCGCATCGGACCCGTCGGCCGCCCCCGTTCCGTGTGCCGCAAGAAACGCTGCACACCCCGCGACTGGACGGAGATTCCACGGCGTGCTATACGATGGGCTGCCCGGGTGGGCAATCGGTGCGGCGGAAGCGACCGATGGCGATGACGACGTGGCGGCGGGCGATGCTTGGAGTGTTGACCATGTGCGCGATCGGCGGCCCGGCCAATGGCGGGGAACTGGCCGGGGCGGTGCGGGCGTTCCGCCGGGTGGTCAGGTCCACCGAGGTGGAGACATTCTCCCAGGCGGCCCTGGCGCTGCGGCAGTGGATGATCGCCAACGACCCGCATCGGCCGATCTATCACTTCACCGGGCCGGAGGGCTGGATCAACGACCCCAACGGACCCATCTATCACCAGGGCAACTACCACCTGTTCTACCAGTACGATCCCATGGTGGCCGACGGGAAGGGCGGCTGGCGACGCAGCGCCCGCTGCTGGGGCCACGCTGTCAGCAAAGACCTTCTCCACTGGGTGGATTGGCCGGTCGCGCTGTGGCCGGATACGCCGCACGACCGGGCCGGGGTGTACTCCGGCAATACCTTCATCGACGACGATGGGAACCCCTGCGCCCTGTACACCGGCAACGTGGCCGGTCACAGGGAGACCTACGGCATCCTCGCCCGCAGCACGGACGGCTGGGTCACGTGGCAGAAGAAAATGGTCATGCCCAACAGCCAGCGTCCCAACGCCGACTCGCCCGTGCACTGGGATGGGTACATCTGGAAAGAGCCCGACCGATGGTGCCAGCTCATCGGCGGCACGACCGGCGGGAAGGATCGCCGGGGGGCCGGGTACCTGTGGACCTCGCACGACCTGGAGCATTGGACGCTGCAAAAACCCATCTACACGGGCGGCCCGGGGGGGTTCTGGGAACTGCCGTACCTGGTGCCATTCGGCGCCAAGAGCGTGCTGATGCTCGGCGTGCGGGGCAACCCGTACGTGGTGGGCCGTTACGAACGCAAGCGCATGACCTTCACGCCCGATACGCCCGAGAAGCCCGTGTGGCGATCGGTGGACCGGGGGGACTACTACTGCGTCAACCCCAACATGGTCGATGAGAAAGGCCCCGGCGGCTCGGCGCGGCGGATCCTCCACGGCTGGGTGACGAACAAGCCGTCGCCGACGAAGGCCGTGCCGTATTGGCAGGGGATTCATTCGCTCCCGCGAGTTATCACGCTGCGGGGCGACCGGCTGTGGCAGGAACCGATCCCGGAACTGCAGGCGCTTCGCGGGCGGAAGCAGAGCTTCCGGAACCTGCTCGTCACGCCGGAGTTTAAGGGGCTGGGCGCGGATGTCGCCGGTGATACGCTGGAGATCATCGCCACGTTCACCCCCGGCGACGCCCGGCGGTTCGGGCTGACCCTCCGCGCCTCGGCCGACGGGAAGACGGGTATCCCGGTCTGGTTCGACCGACAGAGCGGCCGGTTCGGCGTGGCCGACAAGAACGCCGCGAGCGAGGCCGACCCGGCCGAACGGGTGCGAATGCACGTGTTCCTCGACCGGTCGGTGGTCGAACTGTTCGTCAACGGCATCGTCGTAACCAAGGTGGCCTATCTCGATCCGGCCGCGCGGGGCGTGAGGGTATTCGCCGAGGGCGGAAGCTGTACGCTGGAATCGCTGGAGGTCTGGCCGATGAAGACGATGTGGGAGAACCCAACAAAGTAGTAGGCCGGTAGCGAAGAGAAGGAGGCGACCGATGGTCCGTGCGTTCAGCGCCCTCGTGATATTGGCAGTTCTGGCACCGGCGGGGGCGCCGGCCCTCGCGGCCGAGGACATGCTCATCGCCGACTTCGAGGGCCGAGATTACGGCGATTGGACCGTGGAGGGGGAGGCCTTCGGTCCCGGCCCGGCCGCCGGAACACTGGGGCGTCAGCAGGCGGTGTCGGGGTTCTCGGGCAAGGGGCTGGTCAACACGTACTACCGCGGAGACGCGACGCAAGGCGCCCTGACGTCCCCGGAGTTCACCATTCGGCGGAAGTACATCAACTTCCTCATCGGCGGCGGGAAGCACCCGGGGCGGGCGTGCGTGAATCTGCTGGTGGGGGGGAAGATCGTCCGCACCGCCACCGGGGCCAACAATGAACGGCTGGTCCCGGCCAGTTGGAACGTGACCGCGCTGACGGGCAAGGTCGCTCGCATCCGAATCGTCGATCGGCATACCGGCGGCTGGGGGCACATCAACGTCGACCGGATCGTCC
>SDBU01005796.1_pt1 | contig 14686 bp, 31 predicted proteins | sample 2277071 | NCBI WGS metagenome assembly SDBU01 (sample SAMN10397929, study PRJNA504765) | marine sediment metagenome | isolation source: marine sediment core GS08_GC12, 126 cmbsf | place: Arctic Ocean: Gakkel Ridge, Loki's castle | collected 2008
GATTCTTAGAATTGTTACAACCTTTTATAAAAAGAAAGTTAGTAAAGGAAAAGTTTAGAATTGGTATTGAATATCAAAAGTTAAAATCACAACATAATCATAAGCATGGGAGAGGAAATCCTGCGAGCGATGAGTACAGAGAGGAGATGTTTAATTATTGGTTATACATGGGAAAGTTAAATTGGAGAGGACGCCTACTAGCAGATAAATTTAGAAAGAAAGGAGATAAATCATGAAAATACAACCAAGAAGTCTCGAACGCAGAAAGTTGCTACTAAAAGCGTATGGCATGTATGCGACTTACCGTGGAAAAGCATTAAATCCTGAGGATGTAGAAATCACCTTCCTAGAAGAAAGTAAGGATGGTGGCGAAGCAACCCACCCAATGCTTGAAGTATTTAAGGTAATCAGAGAAACCATGGGTAAAACTAGATTACAAAGACTGTTCAAACAATAGTATTACTGAATTATTAAAAGGAGAATTATTTATTATGGGAAACGACGAACTACAACAACTAATGGATGAGCTAGAACTTGACCAAGAAGACGTTAAACCAATTGAAACTGGTCAGGGCTTGATTGCCTACAGAAAGTATCTCTGGGCTCTCAAATTTATCAACGAAAAGATTGAAAGACTAGAAGCTTATAAGCAGGGGGTGGTATTTAGCATCAACCACTCTATCGAAGTCCAGGAAAACAGTGTCTCGAGAATTAGAGGGGAAATTGAAAGAGCTATTCTCGAAGATCCAATTGCTAGTAAAACTAAAACTGGAGGACGAACACTTAGTCTACCAGATGTTGCCACAGTATCCCTTTCTAAGCTCTCGGAAAAAATAGATGTTAATGATCCAAAAGCAGTCCTAGAAGAGCTAGGGAAAGTATTCGAAAAGGTCAAAGTATCCCTAGACACTCCTAAAGCCAAGAGACATATGTTGGAAACTGGTGTGCTTCCTGAGGGTGCCAGTAAACGCGAATCTAGAACATTATCAATTAGGTTTAATAGATAGGAAAATATATGAACACAAAAGTATTAGACAGACTGTATAACATCGCTAAGACATTCATAGGGCAGGAGTTGGTCAACGTGGCCGTTATCAAAAAGAGTGTAACTAAGGATATTATGGTAGCTGAACTCACCTTTAAGGATAAAGCGGATGTTCGACGAATAGCGGTTCTTGTTTTAGACCAAGATTTGACTCAAGGTGATTATAAAGAGATCGCTGAGGAACTGACTAGATAGTATGGCAGGCAAGGGAAAAAGGAAAAAGAACAAAAGTAAAAGAAGAAGGAAAAAATTAAAAAAATTAGCAAGGAGGAAAAAAGCATGAGGTTAATAAAATCAGTTAAAGTACAGTTTACTTACGTAGACAAAAATGACCGCGAGGTAACATTCTCAGTAGAAAACGGCGAGTTAAACCACATCGAGTGGGATGTTAGTTATGAAAAAACCTTGGAAGACCTGGCTTTTATGGCACAGGCTATGCGAAGGTTTATAAGGGACATGAAGAAAGAGGGCAAATCAAAATGACAAAACCAACACTAACTAGGAAACTCTTGGGCTATCGATGGGAGTTACGAGGTAAAAAGATTGCCATTATAGATGTTAGAAACGGCACTGAAGTAGTTTTAGATAAGGTTAGAACTATGTCATTGATGAAGTTTCTACCAAATTGTCTTGATAAAATGAGAATCGAGGAGGGCAAAGCTCTAAGGGTTCAACTAAGACACTCTAGGGAAAAATCCCGTGCAAAGGTGCAGGCAACTAAGGACAGGGCAAACAAGAAAGTTGACAAAGTAGAAGCAAGATTAGCAAAGCTACAAGCCAAAAAGAATCAGCAAAGTTTATTTGCTAGAGCTAAAAAAGTTAAATAAATAGCGTATTAATTTATAGGAGACACATGGTATTTAAAGGTAAACTAAGAAATCGATAACTGAATGGCTCCTCTGGTATTCGGCAGAGTTCTTCAGAGGAGTCACTTAGGGATTGATTATCGAATGGCTATATTGGGTTTCGCTACGCGATCTAGCCATTGGGTAATTAAACCCATAGAAAGGGAGAGTAGATGTCTCGGAGATTTCTTGAAGACGAAGACCCAGTAGGAAAGAGCAACGACCCAAACGCCCCAGAGAACCGTCCCAACGAGGGAGACTGATGGGCGTTACCCGCACATAAAGGTCAAGGCGTGGTAAAACACAACACGAAAGGATTGGACGATGCCACGTAGATTTCTTGTTGAAGGGGATGACGCCACAGACCCGTTCCCGGGCGATCCTGTGCCCCCTACCGCTGACTAGGAGATCACGTCCGAATGACCTGAGTGACTTCGCGGAGCCACGTAAGTGGACTAGAACGATAGGAAGGAGGTTAAGCAATGTCTTGGACTCTGTACAGATCGTTCACGATGGAGAAGCCATCCGAGAGCAACCCAGATCCTTCAGACAACAACGCTGATGGCATCGGGGATGATGGGATGGGCGATTGAGTGAGAACGGGGAGTGTGAATTGTCTATATGACACCACTCCCCCCTGTTTAATTATTTAGTTTGTGAAAGGTGGATTATGGAAAATAAAAAACTAGTAGCGTTAGTATTAATTTCGGCAATAGCCTTATCGGTGCTGTCATACTATAGTGTCAATAAACATGTATTTAAAGGGTTTTGTCCCGTGTGTGGGGTTACCGACGAGATTGCAGGAATAGAAAAAACCATAGAAGAATACGAAACTATAGAAAAGTTATGTGGTAAAGGCAATGTCAGAACCAAGTGCGTGAAGGAGCTTTGCAGACCTATTAATGGATTCGATTGCTCAGATTATTCTAGAATAGATTGGTACAAACAAAAAGAAGCCAGAGAATTAAGAGAATGGAATAACAGGATAAAAGACTGCAATCTACAATACCCTAAAGTCGCAAGTGATAAAAGGGCGTTTGAAGATTGTTTATACGAGGACATTTGAAATATGAATAAACTAGACACGGCGATTAAACATATATCATGCGGTGGGATTCTATTTGACACGGATATGGAATACATTTGGCTAGTAAATAAGTTAGCGCGTGGTGATTGGCGGTTACCTAAAGGTCATGTAGAAGATGGCGAGAGCATAACTGAGACCGCTTTAAGGGAGGTGCGGGAGGAAACAGGCCACCCATATATTAAGGCTCTGGATGCAGAGCCATTGGTCATAGAATATAATTTTGAAAAAGATGGCGAAGATAATCACAAGACCGTGTATTTTATACCTATACAAGTAACAAAGCACACTAGAGAAAATACTGCACAGATGAAATTAGAAGGTCTTAGTGGCGAGTGGATTGCCCTAGACAAAGCAGTAGATAAACTAACCTACGAGAATGAAAAAGATGTTGCCAAAAAAATGCTTAGAACATTCGCATCTCTCCCGTTTTAAAACTATGAAGTACAAGGAAAAATTAAGTTTAAAAATAACCGAAATTGAAACGCATTTTAAAAACTTCAAACCAGAGGTTTACCGTGACAGTATTCTCAGCAAAATACTTGCGGAATCTAGGCGGGTGTTGCAAAACAAGTCCTCTACTTATATAGATTTTCGTGGCGAAATAAAAAAGTTAGATGCGTTAATAAAAAAATGAAACTAGAAAAACAAGTACCTATAAGAGAATTGAGTGAAGAACTAAAAGAGCAGGGGTATCCGCAAGAAGGATTGTTTTGGTGGGTTCCCGCAATGACTCCCAGAGTGGAGTACAAGCACAATAGTGCGGGTGGAGCATGGGAAAGAACAGGATTTATTGTAGCCCCCACAGTAGCAGAGATGGGAGAGTATATAGTACGAGCAGGAACTTGCGCCATTGAAGATGCTTTTAAGGCGGGTAAGGGTGCATCTTATTGGACAATATTTTTAAGTAGACCAAATCTTTGTGCCAAGATGCTTATTTGGTTAAGAGAGAACGGACATTTAGATTTTAAAAATGAATCATAAAGAGAAAGTAAAACTCGCTGTAAAAATGGCGGGAAGAAAAATGAAACATGATGCGGGAAAAAAGTTTGAATCAGCGCAATGGATGCAGAGAAAGCAACAAATAGCCGAAAGACACAAAAAAAGGCAGGAAGAAGCGCACAAAAGAGCTCTGGAAAGGAAGAAGGAGAGTCGCCAACCTACACAATAACGATGTTAAAACACACGAGCAAAAAAATAGCTATACCGATAAAGATAAACTTGTTTTTGAACAAGTGGTTTAAGATACCGCTTAGTAACAAGGTTTTGTGTAAGTCTGTAGAGCCACATTTGGAGGCAAAGAATTATGAACATACCAAAGTTAGTAAAACAAACTAGACAGGACATGGGTTTAAGTCAGAAAGAGTTTGGAGAAATGTTTGGTATCAGCCATGCGTCAGTTAGTGATTGGGAAAGAGGCAAGTTTGAACCAAGGTGTGCGGTGATGGTGCTTATTTTTGATAACCTGCTTTTTAAGGAAAATACGGTTGAGGCTGACAAGCTTCGAGAAAAGCTCGGGACAATGACTATAAACCAGTTTGAGAAGGCACCTGCCTACAGAAAAGGGAAGGAAGATGGTGTTAGGGGATTTGTTGAGTGGTCTTACAACAATATTAAAGGAACAAATATCAAGGGTAGAGATGTGGAACAATACCTACAGGAGCTAAACAGTGAATAGTATTGAAGATAAATTAAAAAAGAAGATAGACGAGTATGTAGCTTTTGATACAACAGAGCTTATGAAAGAACTAAAACCTATCGTAAAAGACGCGTACCAAAAAGGTCAGGACGAGAGCGTGGCATTAACAGAGGAAGAAGCAGAATTGATAAGAAAAAGAGCATACCGAAAAGGTAGGGAAAGAAAGAGTTTAATACGCTGGGACCTTTTAGTATCTGGGTTTGTACTGGTTTCGGTAGTAGCTGTGTTTTACACTTTTAAGCTGGAACTATTTTTAGCAGGAGCTACCTTCGGGGGTTGGATAGTAAACTGTGTGTATATGTTTTTACTAGAGAACAAACAACCTAAATCAGATAAGTTACAAGGGAAAACAAAATGACTTACATAGCACAAAGACCAAACATTGAGTTTACAAGGAAACTAGGAAACGGATGTTACAAAAGTTACGGACATATTTATTTCAGGCCATTAAAGATATTTCTTTTTGGCAGAGTTCTGTATGGAAAACAAACCAAACCACACAAGTTACAGGGGAAGGATAAGGAATGATTTGCGAACATTTAGATTGGGATAATAAACGTGACTGCACTGATAAAGCCGAGTACATTTGTACGTGCTGTGGGGCGGGGGTCTGTTCGGAACATAAAGAAAAAGAATGTCCTTACGGCGGGATGGGGTTCTTAGAACAACCTAAATCAAACAAGTTACAAGGAAAGGACGGGAAATGAAGATATACAGGGAAGAAATAGCAGGTACGGGCAAAAAAAGAATACTGTTTGCACTTGGCATAGATAAGGTGAAACTAGTCTACGGTGTTATGCAAAAGGCGTGGATACACTTTCCATACGGACCTAAATGGAAACCTACAGGTAGACGTATGTGGAATATAATTACCGCCCTCAAAAAGTTTCTAGAGCAGAACAAGCCAGAAAAGTTACAGGAGAAACAGATGGATAACGGGCCACATTTTGCCAAGGAAGATGATATGCCGAAATTTACTAAAGAGAATTTGGAAAAAACATACTCTAAAGAGAATATAGACTCTGCGGTTGAGTGTATCAGGAAGGGTAAAATTGCGCGTGAGGAGTACTCGGTGCGTAGACAAATTAAAGAATGGTGGGAATCTTGGATTATGGGCTATTATCTAGCTAATGACGCTTTTGATATGAGTTTGCGGAAGAGTGTGGCACTGGGAGAACTAGAAACCCTAATTCAAAAAAGGGAGAGGGAGATCGTGAAGGGGTTTATTAGTGCTTTTAGCGAGGCGTTTGGAAAAGGTAGTTCTGTAGACCCGCTGGAATTTATGGGAATCTACTTTCAACAGCGAGAAAAGGAGGAAAAATGAATTGCAATTACTGTGGCAAACCTGCGGAGTGGGTAGAAAACAAAGAGGTATATGGCAGAAACTATGGTAAGTCTTATATGATGTGGTTGTGTGGGGATTGTGATGCCTATGTAGGTTGTCATAACAACACTAGACAGTCAAAAGGCACTTTAGCAAACAAGGAATTAAGGGGGCTAAGAAAACAAGCACACACTTTATTTGACCCATTATGGAAAGAAGCAGACAGGAGTAGGGGAAGTGCCTACGCACAATTAGTAAGAGAAACAGGCGTTCAACACATAGGTGAAAGCACAAAAGAGGAGGCACTAAAAGTTATTGCCTACCTACAAAAAAAGGAGGGTGTGTGAGTAACAATTTAGGCACTTGTAGAAAATGTGGCGGAAGAATAGTAAGGGACAGAACATCTCAAAAGGGAAAACTGCTCCATTGCTGTAGGTCTTGTGGAGAAGTCTGTGAAAGCTACACAGAGAAGAAAAGGAAACCAATGAGTAAAATGAAGTATAAATACGAATTAAAAGATATGCCCAGATTGTTTTTCCTTGTATATGGCTTGGTTGTAGGAGCTTTATCCATGCTTATTTTTATGGGGGTTATATGAGCAAGGAGTAAAAAACAACCATGATAATTGACCACGAATCAAAAAACAGTAATGGCGATAAAATCATCGAGGTTTTAACAACTAATGGTGAAATTAGTGTTTGGGTTCCTGCAATGGCAACTGACTTACGACTCATGGATAAAAATTGTGATTTAGTTAGGATAGAAGAAATTAGAGTTAGAAATCTAGTAGAGGAAAAAAAGAACAAATGAAACAACAAATCAGACATACAGTGAAACAAATTGCAGAGACAACTGTATCAGAAATGTGCAGTCTAGAGTCTCTTAAACTTTGTTTCCCTTATAGTTGGGAAAAAAAGATTAAGGAAATAAAAAATCTAAAATTCATTGATAAAAATTCACCATGGAGAAAAAAGTGAGTAAAATATTTGCCGTCGGGGATTTACATGGTTGCTACGAAGAGCTAATGCTGCTCTTTAAGAAGCTACCGTTGGACCCAGAAAACGACACTGTAGTTTTTATGGGCGACTATATAGATAGGGGACCCGACAGTAAAAAGGTTGTTGCTCAGCTAATAAAGTGGCACAAGAAGTATCCTCATTGGATATTCCTATATGGAAATCACGAAGATATATTCTTGAATTGGTATTACCGTAAACAAAAGTATCAGGAAGACCATCAATGGAGTTGTCTTCTCACCAATGGAGGGAAGGATACATTAAGATCCTACGATTTAAGTGAGGCGGTAAGAAGGTTCCCCGCAAGCCATATTAAGTTCTTTACTGGGGTAACTAGATTATTTTACGAAACGGATGACTACATTTTTATTCATGGGGGACTTATACCTGGAACACCTATTGAAGAAATGAAATTGTTAGCGAGCAATGAGACGATAATTGAAGCATTACTTTGGGCTAGAGACGATTTTATTAACAGCGATTACAGCTGGAACAAAAAGGTTGTGTTTGGTCATACCCCTGCTCACAATAAACGCTGGGGAAAATTAGGGCAACCGATTATAATGAGTAATAAGATAGGGATAGACGGAGCGGTCTGTCCTAGTGCCTGTAAAAATCTGATAGCCGTCGAGTTACCAGTTGAAAAGTTTTATTTTCAGGAGAACATAACATGCCCAAAAAACAAATAATAGACAATCATCAAATAAGCGTTTTCAAGGTCAGAATTGACAGTGTGAAGGGGCATGCTATAGCCTTCGAGCTATTCTCTGGTGACAGGGTGAAAGATACGTATATCAACTCCATCGCAAAGGGTGGTTACGGGGTCAAGGGACGTCTCCTTTTAACCCCTAAGCAGTTTTCAGACTTCGCAATCAGGTTAATAGCATACACCTACTTAGGCATTACAACGCCTCTCTCAGACGAGGAATTAACTGTTCTTTGGAGTCTAAGGCTCAATGTCTTCAATAGCGATAATCAAAAACTTTCAGTCTCAATCTTTGAAAAGGAACGAGACCGAATAAAGAAATTAGGTTTAGTGGAAAGGAGAAAAAAGTGACAGATAAAAATTTAGTACCACAACAAGGGAATCCGATCACTCTGGACCCTGGTTTTCTTTTGAAAGCCAAAGATTGGGAGGACTTTGTTAGCCTTTGGATGGTGTCCAAAGAAATTGATGTTCGTAACCAATGGTTCAAAGGTGATATCGCCAATCGGTTAGTAGTTACCTACGGTGAGGGTAGTTTAAACAAGTTCGCCACTGAGGTTGGTGAATCTCTCAGAACAATGGAGCACTATCGTCGTGTCTCCCGTGCGTATCTAGGGAATATGAGAAATCTAAACGTTAGTTGGACCCACTATCTTATTGCATCATTTGCTGATTCTTATAAGAAGAAAGAGCAAAAGTTTGATGGCAACGAACGACAACAATGGGTCGAAAAAGCCAATGACGAAGGCTGGTCAACCACTAGGTTGGGAGCGGAGATTAAGAAAGCCGATGCCATTGCTGAAAGCGAAAGCATCTTCGACTACTATGACGTATATTTCACTAAGCTGAGAAATGTTCTCATGCACATGGAGAAGGATTCGCTCACTAATGAGGAAAAGGAAAAGCTTATAGACAAGCTCGCGGTGGTGTTAAGTGAGTTTGAAGACTACATAATGAATTAGGTGGGATTGATTTTCAACCCCGCTTTTGGTATAATGAGCGGGTAACGAGAATTCGGAAAATTATGAAAACAGTAAAAGACGCAGAAAAGTCACTAAAAAACATCGAGATTGGGAAACACCGAATACTAAAGAGGGACGATGTATTTAAGTTTGAATGCGTATCCTGTGGTAGGTGTTGTTTTAATACCTCTGTATTAATGAACTGCTACGATATGGTTAGATTAAGGCACGGGTTAGGGCTTTCCACTACTCAAATTCTTCAAGAAGGTCTTGTTTCATTTAACATCGGTCCAGTTTCTGGTCTACCAGTTTGCACTATCCAATTTCAGAATATCTCACCAGAATTTACCAAGTGCCCGTTTTTGGCACCGATAATTAAAGAAGATGAGTTTAACCCCAAAGGCGAATCTGAAATTGAGAAGTGGTTTTGTTCAGTGCATCAGGATCGACCCCTTACATGTAGATTTTATCCGTGTGGGCGAGTTAAGAAGCTTAATAATAAGACTGGCAAAGTAAAAGAAACCTTTATACTACAAAAAGCAGGGGAATTTTGTCCAGGACTCGGGGAAAAGAAGAAACAAACCTTGAAACAGTATCTTAGTAAATCAAAGTTTCAGCACTACGATGAGGGAAGTGCTGGGTTCGCTAAATTAATGAGAAAGGTTCTTGCCTCAGGCTTTTTTATACCAACGAAAAAGAACGAAAAAGTTAAAGCTAAGTTAAGCAAGGATTCAAGGGTATTCCTCATTCTTGGAAATATCATGTATAACTTCGATTCTTTCAACTACTTCAGCAGTGACAAGCGAGTTTTGAAAACAATCACTGATCCTAAGGCGACCCAAAAGGATTTTATGTACGTCACTGATAAAATAGGTACACTTATTACTCATTTAATTAAGCTCCATAAAAAGCATAAGGGTGATGAAGACGCCATAATGCGGTTTATAGGTAGTATTACAAAAAAAGGCGGTGAAAAATAATGCCAAAAAAAGCACCAACAAAGGCGAAATCAAAAGAAAAGGAAAACCCAGTTCCAGTTAGCGCTGAGGAGACTGGCGGTGCTGTGGAATTATCTCCATACGAAGCGATGGATTTGGCTGATGAGGCTCAGATCATTGACGAATTAGAGGGTAAATTGTCCCCAGAAGACATGGAGACGTTTGTTTACAGCTTTTCCGACAAACAATCTGGCAGAGACGTTACTGGATTATCTTGGAAGGGAACTAAGGCTACTTGGTGGGAACTTAACAATCGTAAGCTGACTAATATGACGATTACAAAGGACATGAAGATCACACAAGGAGATGGGTTCGTGGATATAGCGGCCTACGCTTTTGACAGCAAACGACAGATTGGAGCGTGGGGAATGGCGCGTGGTTACACAAGTATGAAAACCAAGTCTGGAACGACACTCATTGACCGATTTGCCTCTGCAAAAGCGATGAGCAAGGCTCAGAGAAACGCCTTGAATCAGCTTTTCCCGTCTGAGCTCGTAGCAAAGATGATTAAGGAATGGATTAAAAAAGGTCATTCTAAAAAACTTAGCCCCAAATCAACATCTCGAACACGACAAAGGGTAATTAGTTCAAGCCAGGTGACGCATGGCGTAAGCCAAGAAGACTTGATGACGAAGTATGGAATGAATACGGCTCAAGTTACGCCTAAATGCCCAAGCTGTGGGGCAATAATGAAGATTGTTGAACGTAAAGACAAGACTGGGATTTTCTGGAGTTGTCAGAACTGGAGAACCAAAGGCTGTAAGGGTCATAGCATCGATGAAGTAGATTTGGATGGAACTATTACGATGAGGGGAGCTAAACCAAAACTAGCTCCTAAGTCTGAGGAAGAAGTGAGCATGGAGGACATTCTGGCCTAAAAGTTGGGGGGGGCTTACAAAAGCTCGTAAGCTCCCTCCTTATGGCACAGAATCAATTAATTATAGGAAAGGGGGGTAGCTTGAGATGAGTAAAACAATTCAAATTAGAATTAAGGATAAAAGAGGTGGTAGATTTATCATCGACGATGTTGTTCTAAACGGCTATGGTGAAGCTCTCGGCCCATATGGGATAGCAGTTTACATCACACTATGTCGTCATGCAAATATGCAAAGTCAACAATGTTGGCCAAGTCAACAAACTATAGCCAAGAAAACAGGAATGAGTGTGAGACAAGTAAAAAATATGGTTGATAGGTGTGAAAATCTCGGTTTAATCACTCGTGAGATAGCCGAAGGAAAATATACAATTTACACCCTACTAGAACCTGAAAATAAACATTTAGATAAAGCCCTGCACAGTATGCACCCCTGCACCACAGACCCCTCACCCCTGCACAGTGTGCAGGACACCCCTGCACCAGGTGCCGATAAAGGAACGAAAGAAGGAACGAAAGAAGGAACGAATATACTTATGTCGTGCAAAGAGATTTATAAACATTTCTGTGAGAGGTTTAATAAGAACCCAAACACATACAGATTATCAGAGGCACGTAAGAGGAAACTCAAGAAACGCTTAACTGAATTTACAGCTGAGGAGATAAAAACAGCTATTACTAACGCCTCAAATGACGATTTTTACTCTGGTGGTGGCAACAGGGGCTGGTCTGCCGATCTAGACTACATTACCAGAAATTATGAAAACGTAGAAAAATTATTAAATTTAATTCCAAGGAAAGGTGGTAAACGTGGACAGTATCAAAGCAGTAATCAACCAAAAAAAGGGAAATACGATGATGTCGTCGAGAGATAAAACAACCATTAACTGCATACTTTGTAAAAAACCCTTAGAGGTTGATGCGTGGGAACAGCAGTATAAAAACATCCAAGGACACGGAGAATGCGAAGAGCTTGTCAGGAAATTTAAGAGAATCGGGATTGATAAAAGATTCTGGGTTTTACCAAAATTCCACGTAGAGTCTGGCAACAAAAAGGCTTGGGAAGTAGTAAATAAGTTTATTAAGAACCGAGACGGTAAGGGCATCTTTTTATTCGGGCCAGCTGGAACTGGGAAGACTCACTTAGTGGCTAAAATAGCACAAGAGACCGATCTAGCCACTAAATTTATCAAAATGCCGAAACTACTCCTCCAACTAAGGTCTAATTTCAATACGTCAAGTAGCTGGGAGAACGCAGACACTATCAACAAACTCGCCTCACAAGAGTTACTAATAATCGACGATTTAGGGGCAGAAAAAACTAGCGACTGGGTTGAAGAGACCATATATTTACTCATTGATGAGCGATACGGAAAAGAGCTTCCAACAATTCTTACAAGCAATTACTCATTATCAGATATTGCCAAAAGAGTTGGCGACAGAGTAGCTTCCCGTATAACCGAGATGTGCAGAATAGTTGAAATTAATACTAGCGATAAAAGGAGAGGGGTGAAAAACGCCAAGTGACATCCTCTTGAATCAGAAGCGGGATTGTGCTATAGTATGAGGGCTAGGTAAGAAGGAGACACAAACATGCCATACGGAAAAGTACCATACGATAAAAAAACTGACTCGTTTATGTGCGAGTACCCAGTCAAAAATAGCTACGGTAAAATGGTACCGTGTGGAACGCACCACCGTGACTTGGCTAGGCACATAACTAGACATCACAAAATCACTGCCCGTAAGTACAAAGAAACGTTTGGATTAAACTACAACACTTCCCTCATTAGTGAGCAAACTAAAGAGAAGCTTAGAGTGGCTGTAGCAAAACATAAGACCTATGTTAATTTAGAAAAAGGTAGAAAATACCAGTTCAAGAAAGGCGACAACGTTATTCAAAAGTATAAGCGGAGCGAAGAGTCTAAGGTTAGATTAAGGACACTCCGCACTTAGTGGTATAATCACCACAGAAAATTTAGGAAAATAATATGAGTAAAGAAGAAAACGAAAAAAAACTATACAGAACCACAAACTTTAATATTGCCGTCTGGTTACAGATGAAAAGCATCCCCCTTGTAAAAGTCGACTGGGTTACCAAACGTAGAGCTAATTTTGTCTTCGAAGATTTCAAAGACAGAGCCACATTGGTAGACGACTTTTTTAAACAGGGGCAACTACAAAGCTACATCTCTGTTGCGCAGGAAACGAAAGCGCGGATGTATGCTATTAATCCACCAGTCGAATATGACAGAACTCAGTAAAGCAATACTAGAAATAAATAAGAAGTTCGGGAAAAACGCCATAGGAAAAATACCCGATATGTCTGTCGTTAAGATAGAACGTGTTTCCTCAGGCTCTCCCTTTTTAAACTGGACCATCGGCGGTGGTTGGCCTCTTGGAAGAACTGTAGAACTATATGGACCATACTCTTCAGGGAAATCCCTTATAGCACTCAGAACGGTTGCGGAAGCCCAGAAACTGGGGCTAAAATGCGTCTACTTAGATTCCGAGAATGCTTTTGATCCAGACTTCGCTAAAAGAATCGGTGTTAATACTGACGACCTAGTAATTTCCCAAATATCTACTGGTGAGGAGGTTTTTGACATCATAGATGTACTTTTCGAGTCTGATGTATCCATTATTGTGGTTGATAGTGTTGCCGCCTTGGTTCCTGAGTACGAGATAGAAGAATCAATAGGAAAACAAACGATGGCACTTCAAGCTCGTCTAATGAGCAAAGCACTTAGGAAAATTACAGCTAAAGCGGCGAAAAATAAGACTCTAGTAATATTTGTTAATCAGATTAGAGAGAAACCTGGGGCATACGGCAATCCTGAAATAACAAGTGGCGGTAGGGCTTTAGGGTTCTACGCTTCTCTAAGAGTAGAGGTGCGTAGGGGCGAGCTACTCAAAGATGAAAAGAGAATCGTTGGTCAGCAGGTTAAATTCAAAGTAACCAAATCTAAAGTTTGTCCTCCATATAGGGACGGATACTTTATGTTTTATCACTCAGACTCAAGTTCTCCAGAAACGGAACTATTTGATAAGGCTGATGAAATGGTATCAATGCTTTTACTACAGGGCGAGATCAGGAGACGCGGCGCCTATTACGACGTTGCAGGACAGACGTTCCGAGGTAGAGAGGAACTAGAACGCGAAGTAAGAACCGACAAAGAGTTTGAGGGGAAATTATTAAAATTAATGAAAGGAGATCAAAGTGTCAAGAAGTCTAAATGAAGTGATGTTGATTGGTAATCTTACTAAAGACCCAGAACTCAAACACACGACAAACGGCACTGCTGTTGTTAACTTTACCGTTGCAACTAATAGGCAGTGGAAAGATTCTAGCGGTAACGAGAAGGACGAGGCAACATTTACCCGATGCGTAGCATGGAACAAATTAGCAGAGATTTGCGGTCAATACCTGTTCAAGGGTAAGAAAGTGTATATCTGCGGCAGACTGTCAAACAGGAACTGGGAGGACCAACAAGGGGTCAAACATTACATGACCGAGGTGGTCGTTGATGAAATGATTATGTTAGGTGGTAGGAGTGCAGATAGTACCACTACAGAGGACGTGCCTGGGCAAGACGAGTACCCACCAGAGCCTCCAACTTCAAAAGGAAGATGACAAAAAAAAGATGGCAAAAAAAAGAGCAGGATGACGCCAAAGAGTTTGGTGGCCGAGTGACTCCACGTAGTGGGGGGTTTTTTTCTTTTCCTGGTGATGTAAAAACAGACGACTTCTTGATTGATTCAAAAACAACCGAGAAAAACAGGTTCAGTGTTACGAAACGAATGTGGGAGAAAATTGATATAGAAGCCCTTAAAAGTCGCAGAATGCCTCTCTTGTCAGTAAAATTTGGTGATAGCAATATAGAAATAGTTATTTTGAGCAAGGGGGATTTCTTACGGATACTAAAACAATTAAAAGTTGATAATCAGTAAGGAATATCTTATAATTGGAGTATGGGCGGTAAAAAACATATGCATACTCTAGCAGGTAGAAAGCGAATAGGGGAAGCGGTTCGACAAAGACGTCTTGGTAGTAAATTATCTGAAGAGCATAAGGAAAAAATAAGTCTAGCGTTGAAAGGAAACAGACATAGAAGGGGTAAAAAGGCCAGTAC
>SDBU01005797.1_pt1 | contig 14686 bp, 23 predicted proteins | sample 2277071 | NCBI WGS metagenome assembly SDBU01 (sample SAMN10397929, study PRJNA504765) | marine sediment metagenome | isolation source: marine sediment core GS08_GC12, 126 cmbsf | place: Arctic Ocean: Gakkel Ridge, Loki's castle | collected 2008
TGTTGTTGGGGATGGAAGATGAGGATGGTTCTGTAGAAAATCCGATACAAGGACGTCTGGTTATTATTCCAGAATGTATTATTTGTTACAATTATGATAAATCTTCATCTACGCTTCATTGCTATATAGGTCAGATAGAGGAGGCTTACAATATCATAATACCCAATGCTGATCCTGATACGAAGTTTGTTGCGATTCGGGTATCAAATTCGGAATATGATAAGTTTTGGTGTAATAAGAATCATGAAAAGTTTGGTTCTAGGTTTCCCAGGTTAATGCCGTTAAAATATCTTATGGGGAAAAAACGCGGGTCTATTTTAAACATTAAAATTTGGGGTTTTTCATGTTCTTTTGTTTGTGATCTTTTTGACAAAGATCGTGAAAAGTATGGGGACATTCCGGAGTTATTGCAGTGCTTAGAAGAATGCCCTGGATAGGTCAGTGGTATTAAAAGTCCAGCTTTTATTTTTGAAACAACTTTAAAAGGGGCGCATTAGTAGCGCCCCTTTTTTTTGTGTTGATTATCTATCTACTGAGCCCGATAAATTTAAGTATAGCTTCAACATGGGGGCTCGCAATACGCATAATGTCCTGTGCGCTTAAATATAAAAAGAGTCCCATGAATAGAATCCAGGTTGCTGCGTGAATGTATTCTTTTATGCGATGTGGCAATGGTCTTTTGATTAGAGCTTCGATACCATAAAATAGTATTTGTCCACCATCCAAGATAGGGAGAGGAACAATATTAAGTATGGCTAGGTTGATACTGATGATAGCGAGGAATATTAAAAAGATCTTAAATCCAGCTGCTGCACCTTTGACTGTCATGGCAATAATCATAACAGGTCCTGCCATAGCGCTTACATCCTTTTTGCGTAGCATATGAGTAAAGCCGTAAATTGTATTTTTTATCCAGGAATTAGTTGTTTGTATGCCTTTTTTTATAGCCTCAAAAAATGGATATGCTGGGGTAGGTGCTACATCAAAAGCAACGCCAAGTATACCAATGGTTTTGCCCTCAATGTTCCGGGAGCCAATTTTTATTTCCATTGATTGTTGTGTGCTATCGCGTTCGATGAGTAATGTACTTGATGTATTGGCAAGAGGTTCAAGTATGGTGAGAGCTTTTTTGATGTCATTATTGATTTTAATGTTATTTATTGCAAGAATTCTATCTCCAATTTTGAGTCCGCCGGTGTCGGCCGGGGATTCAGACTTGATGTGTGCTATGACGGGAATAGCGTTAGTTTGATACATTAAGTTAGTTTTTGGAATGCCTGTCATAAAAAGAACAATGAAGGCAAAATAGGCGAAGATGAGGTTAAATAGTATCCCCCCTGACATAACGAGAAATTTTTGATAAAAAGGTTTTACCGCAAAGGAGAACTCATCACGTCGCTGTGCTTCTTTTTGCTCACCTTGTCCCATTTCGGCAGAACCAGCGATTTCGACATAGCCACCAAATGGTATAGCTGATAGTTTGAATTCAGTTTCTCCGATTTTTTTAGTGAACAGTCTTGGGCCAAAACCTATAGAAAACGAAGGGGTGCTAATGTTAAAAATCTTACAGAATAAAAAATGTCCCAACTCGTGAAACCCTATGAGGAATCCTATACCCATAATGCCACAAAAAATAAAAAAGAGATTCTGGGAAAGAGACCAAAGGGATGTTAATAGGAACATATATACTCCTTAAATCGGATTTAGTAATATTTGTTTTTGTTTTATGAGTCAGTAATATTGCCTAAGTTATGAGTATTTTCTCGATGCGGGTTCCAATCGAACCCCCATTCCCACGTCTTATTCGAGATTGTCGTAACTTAGAGTCACATTAAAGTATCATTAATAATATCATAAGTCTATCTGTTCGGGAGGGTTTTAGGGGGTTGGTATATATGGATCAGGATATGAGTTTATTCTAATTGTCTACCAGTATTGGTACTTTAAAAATATTTTTCTTGAAAAAATTCGCAAAAAGGGTAAAATAACAACTAATCAACTTAAGGTATCTCAGGTAACTCATCGCCTAAAAGTTGCGAGTTGGAAAATAACACTTATTTTAATATAACTACAGGAAACGGTATACGATGCCAACGATTAACCAGTTGTGCCGATCTAAACGAAAAAAAGTAAAGCGCAAGCCCAAAAGTCCTGCGCTCAGGCGAGGCCCCTTTTCAAAGGGTCCATTTTCACGGGGTGTGTGTACGCGGGTTTTTACGACAACACCTAGAAAGCCAAATTCAGCGCTACGCAAAGTAGCTCGTGTAAAGTTGACTACGGGTATAGAGGTTACTGCATATATTCCTGGTGAAGGTCACAATTTACAGGAACACTCTGTTGTGTTGGTTCGTGGAGGTAAAGTTAAAGATTTACCGGGTGTTAAGTACCATATTGTTCGGGGTGTTCTTGATACCGCAGGTGTAGAAAATAGAAAACAATCTCGTTCACTATATGGTGCAAAACGACCAAAGTGATCGCAAAAGGATTTAAAGTATGCCAAGACGTAAGCGAGAACAATTTATTCAAGATGTAGGGGCTGATTTCCGTTTTGGGTCTGTATTGGTCCAAAAGCTTATTAATGTTGTTATGAGGCGTGGAAAAAAAAGTATTGCCCGTACTATAGTGTATGAAGCAATGGATATTTTAGTTAAAAAAGCAAATGGCGATGAAAAAAAAGCGCTTGAGATGTTCAATCGCGCATTTGATAATGTTGTGCCGCACGTAGAGGTTCGATCTCGTCGTGTTGGGGGCAGCGTTTATCAGATTCCAAAGGAGGTAGATCCAAAGCGACGACGATCGCTGGCGTTGCGTTGGATTGTGCAAGCTTCAAAAACAAGGCCAGGCAAAACTATGGGGCAGCGTCTTGGGAATGAGCTATTAGATGCGAGTGAAGTTAAAGGGGGAGCGGTAAGGAAACGAGGTGATGTACAGCGTATGGCAGAGGCTAATCGAGCCTTTTCGCATTTTGCGTGGTAATTAGGGGTTATAATAGTGAAATATCCTTTAGAAAAATATAGAAACATTGGTATCGCAGCCCATATTGATGCTGGTAAAACAACTGTGACAGAGCGTATGTTATTTTATACCGGTATTTCACATAAAATTGGTGAAGTGCATAAGGGTGAGGCGATCATGGATTGGATGGTACAAGAACGTGAGCGTGGTATTACCATTACCTCAGCAGCGACAACATGTTTTTGGAAAGACCATCAAATTAATATTATTGATACACCAGGACACGTAGATTTTACCATTGAAGTTGAACGCTCACTGCGAGTGCTTGATGGCGTTATTGCAGTATTCGCGGGTGTTGAGGGTGTACAGCCGCAATCTGAAACTGTATGGCGTCAGGCAAATCGGTATAAAGTTCCACGTATAGTTTTTGTTAATAAGCTTGATCGTGTGGGCGCTGATTATTTTAAAGTGCTTGATGATATTCGAGATAAATTTAAGGTAAATGTTATTGCCATGCAAATTCCTGTTGGCTCAGCAGAAGATTTTAACGCTATAATTGATGTTTTGACGCAAAAAATGGCTACATTTAAAGGAGATGTCGGAGAGACCGTTGAGTGGTCAGATGTGCCAAGTGAGCATGCAGATAAAGTTAAAGAGTTGCGCATAAAAATTATTGAAGCAGCATGTGATTTTGATGATGAATTGGCTGAAAGGTACCTCAATGATCAAGCGCTGAGTCTTGAAGAAATTAAGACGGCATTGCGCAAGGGTGTTCTTGTGCAAAAAATTGTTCCCGCATTTTGTGGGGCTGCATTTAAAAATAAAGGGGTACAACTTCTATTGGATGGAGTAATTGATTACTTGCCCTCACCTCTTGAGGTGCCGCCAGTCAAAGGAACAAATAAAGATACTGATGAAAGCGTTACTATTGCTGCTGATCCTAATGGCCCATTTTATGCCTTAGCGTTTAAAATTATGACCGACCCGTTTGTGGGTATTTTGAATTTTATTCGTGTATATTCTGGTACGCTGAAAGCTGGTTCATATATTTATAATGCTCGTACTGGTGCAAAAGAACGTGTAAGTCGTTTGTTGAAAATGCATGCAGATAAGCGTGAAGAAATTGATAGTGTGCGGGCTGGTGATATTGCTGCGATGATTGGGGTAAAAGACACTGTTACCGGTGATACGTTTTGCGCTGAAAAAACATCTATATTGCTTGAAACGATTACCATTCCGATTCCTGTTATTTCTACGTCAGTGGAGCCTGTTGATAAAGCTGATTATGAAAAAATGGCATTAGCACTTAAGAAAATAATCCAGGAGGATCCATCGTTTAGATTTTCATACAACGAAGAAACTGGTCAAACAGAAATTTCAGGTATGGGTGAGTTGCACCTTGAGATTATTGTAGATCGCTTGCGTCGTGAACATAAAGTTGATGTACGACAAGGAAAGTTGCGAGTTGCGTATAAAGAATCAATTCAACAAAGTGCCGACGCAGAAGGCAAGTTTATCCGTCAATCGGGTGGTCGTGGCCAATATGGTCATGTATGGATTAAAATGGAGCCGCTTGAGCGTGGTAAGGGATACGAATTTGAAAACAAAATTATTGGTGGTACCATCCCGAGAGAGTTTATACCCGGTATTGAAAAGGGTATTATAGAAACTATGAGTACTGGTGTGATAGCAGGTTACCCGGTGGTTGATTTCAAAGTTACTTTGTATGATGGTTCTTATCATGATGTTGATTCCTCTGAAATAGCGTTTAAAGTTGCTGCATCCATGGCTTTTCGATCTGCGATGAGCAAGGCATCTCCCGTGTTGTTGGAGCCAATTATGAAGGTGGTTGTTGAAACACCAGAAGAATATATGGGGGATGTAATGGGTGATCTTAGTTCGCGTCGTGGACGTATCTTAGGTATAGAAGTAGAGCAGGAAAAACAAGTAATCACCGCAGAGGTTCCTCTTGGCCAAATGTTTGGATATGCGACGATACTCCGTTCGAGGACCAAGGGGCGTGGAAATTATGTTATGGAATTTGAATGTTATCGAGAAGTTCCCAAAAGTGTTCAAGAATCAATAGCTGAAAAAAAATAGTGTATTTATATTAAATTGTAGGAGAATAAATTATGGCAAGAGATGTATTCGAGCGAAAAAAACCGCATATTAATGTTGGTACGATTGGTCACGTTGACCATGGCAAAACAACACTGACTGCCGCGATTACGTCCCATCTTGCAAAGAAGGGCCTGGCGCAGGCAAAGGCGTTTGCTGATATCGATAACGCCCCAGAAGAAAAAGCGCGTGGTATTACCATTGCAACATCTCACGTGGAGTATGAAACAGAAAAGCGTCACTATGCGCATATTGATTGTCCTGGCCACGCTGACTATGTGAAAAATATGATTACCGGGGCTGCGCAAATGGATGGTGCTATCTTAGTAGTATCAGCAGTAGACGGTGCAATGCCTCAAACACGTGAGCATATTGTTTTGGCCAAGAATGTTAATGTGCCTGCATTGGTTGTCTATCTGAATAAGGTTGATATGGTAGACGATCCTGAAATGGTTGAGATGGTTGAAGAGGAAATTCGTGACCTGCTTAAAAAATACGATTTTCCGGGTGACGACATTCCGGTTATCAAAGGTTCGGCGCTCAAAGCCCTCGAAGGCGATACCAGTGAAATTGGTACACAGTCTATTGACAGATTATTGGCAGCAATTGATGAGTACATTCCTGAGCCAGTTCGTGAAATTGACAAACCACTCTTGATGCCAATTGAATCAGTTTTTTCAATTGCTGGTCGTGGTACAGTAGCAACTGGCAGAATTGAAACCGGTCAAGTTAAGGTTGGCGAAGAAGTAGAAATTGTTGGTTTTGGTGAAACGCTTAAAACAGTTGTGACCGGTGTTGAAATGTTTAGAAAGACATTAACAGAGGGTCAAGCTGGTGATAATGTTGGTTTGCTTCTTCGTGGTCTAAAAAAAGAAGAGATTGAGCGTGGTATGGTTATAGCACAAACTGGTAGCATTACGCCACACAAGAAATTTAAGTGTAAAACGTATATTCTCTCTAAAGAAGAGGGTGGAAGGCATAGCCCATTTTTTAATGGGTATCGACCACAATTTTACTTTAGAACAACAGACGTTACTGGTGTTGTAACCTTGCCAGAAGGCAGAGAGATGGTTATGCCTGGTGATACGGTAGAGTTAACTGTTGAATTAATCTCTTCCATCGCTATGGATAAAGATTTACGTTTTGCTGTTCGTGAGGGCGGCAGAACGGTTGGGTCTGGTGTTGTTACTGTAGTCATAGAATAATCTAGGTGATTGATGAAAAAACAGCGTATTCGTCTTAAACTTAAATCATACGATCATCGTTTATTAGACAAGGCAGTTAAGCAGATTGTATTGACAGCAAAACGGACAGGTGCACAGCTTATGGGTCCTGTTCCTTTACCGAATAAAAAACGATGTTTTACTGTGTTGCGATCACCTCACGTTGATAAAAAATCTCGAGAGCAATTTGAGTTAACAACTCATAAGCGTATTTTAGATATTATTTCACCATCAGATAAAACTATGGATGCACTTATGAAGCTCAATATATCCTCTGGTGTAAACGTGGAAATGGAAATTAAGTAAGCATAGAAAGGTTATCGTATGGCATCAGGAGTTTGGGGTCGGAAAATAGGTATGACCCAAGTTTTTGCAAATGATAAGGTTATACCGGTTACTGCCATTGATGTTGCTAACTGGTTTGTAACCAATATTAAAATGCAAGAACGTGATGGATATAATGCTGTCCAGGTTGGTTACTTGAGAAAGCGTTATATTGATCAAGAATTTTCAAAAGGGTGGTTAAAAAGCCCGAAAAAATATTTTAGATATTTGCGTGAAATATTGTTAAAAGAAGAGATGCCTGATTTATCACCAGGTGAACCCGCAGACTTTTACGCCTTAATTACTCAAGGAGATAAGGTTGATGTATTTGGCAAAACAAAAGGGTGTGGTTTTGCAGGTGTTGTGCGGCGTCACAATTTTGCAGGTTCTCCAGGAAGCCATGGACATACCATGGGAGATCGCCCAGGATCTATAGGTTTTATGGCTTCATGTGGAAAGGTCATTAAAGGTAGAAAATTACCTGGTCACATGGGCAATAAGAATCGGGCAATGAAAAATCTTGAGGTTGTCAGAGTGGTAGAAGATTCAAAGATGTTATTGATTAAAGGTTCGGTTCCTGGTAAGGCTGGATCATTAGTTTTTGTACGTAGAATATAAGTGCGTAAGTAGGGGTAAGCAATGACCGACAAAAGTAAATCTCAAAATCGAAAATCGAATAACCTAAAAACGGTTACTGTTAAAGATTTAAATGTAACAGAACCGAAAAGGTATGCGGCTCCCGCTTCATTTTCAACATGGGTTCGCGTATTAATGCAAAATTGGCGTCAGGGTACGGTGAGTGTAAAAGGACGTTCAGAGGTTTCTTACACTACCAAAAAGCCGTGGAAGCAAAAAGGTACGGGCCGTGCACGTGCTGGATCAGCGCGCTCTCCGTTGTGGCGAGGTGGTGGTGTTACTTTTGGGCCGCAACCACGCGAACGGAAATTAAAAATTTCAAAAAAACTTAAAAAGAAAGTAATGATGAGCTTGTTGTTTGATTTTCTCAATAATGGGAAAGTTGTTTGCGTCGATTGGACAGTAGAAGGGGGACGACCTAAAACTTCAGTAGCTTATCAACTATTACGGCAGATGGAATTGATTGATAAAAAAGTTACGTTATTTGTAGCGCCACATGATGTATTATCATTTTCATCATTTGCTAATATTTCAAATGTTAATGCACTATCATTTGATCAACCAAACGCGTTTAATTTGGCAAACAGTGATTGTTGGATGTTTTTCGAACGCGACTTTGATCAATTTAAGGAAATGGTATCAAAATGGACTTAAATATCTATGATATTATTAAGGGACCTGTTACATCTGATAAAGCATTTTTACTCAACAAAAAATTCAACAAGCTAGTTTTAAAGGTACACCCTCAAGCAAATAAAATTCAAATCAAACAATCGTTAGAGCGAATGTTCAGTGTTAAAATCAAGAAGGTGAATGTGTTGCGCAGAAAAGGCAAAACACGAGTGGTGCGGCGAGTTGAAAAACAGCGACCGTTAAGTAAGTATGCTATTGTAACGCTTGCTAAAGGATATAAACTTGATCTGTTCGATCAAGCAGGTGCGGGTATTGTTAAACCGCAAAAAACTGTAAAGACAGGATGAGAGATTAAGGGATAAATAAAGGTCTATGATGGCGATAAGAAAAAGAAAACCACGGAATTCATCATTACGTTTTCAATCATTTTTAGATTCTAGTGATATTACTAAAAAGAAGCCGGAACCAACATTGGTAACAGGTTTGAAAAAAAGAAGTGGCGGGCGCAATGCATATGGAAGAATAACGATGCGCCATCGTGGTGGCGGAGCAAGTAGGAAGTATCGAATAATTGATTTTAAACGTGGTGAGCGAGATATTTCGGGAAAAGTTGTTGCAATTGAGTATGATCCAAATCGCAATGTTCGTATAGCGCTTATTGTTTACGTAAGTGGTGCAAGGCGATATATTTTACTTCCTGAAGGGCTTGCGGTTGGCGATACGGTGATTGCTAGTCAAAGCGCTGAAGCAAAAATTGGTAATGCTATGCCACTTAAAAACATTCCTGATGGTTTTATAGTGCACAACATTGAAATTCGTCCTGATTCTGGTGGAAAACTTGTGCGAAGTGCAGGAACTTCAGCCCGATTAGTTGGTAAAAGTGATAAGTTTATTACTTTAAAGATGCCTTCTGGCGAAATGCGCATGGTATTAGAAGATTGTTGGGCAACAATTGGGCAACTAGGGAATGCAGATTATAAAAATATTTCCTGGGGCAAAGCTGGACGAACGCGGCATCGCGGATTTCGACCATCTGTTCGTGGTATGGCCATGAACCCGATAGATCATCCTCATGGTGGTGGTGAAGGTCGCTCTAAGTCGGGATCACATCCAATGACACCGTGGGGTAAAGGATGTAAAGGGGTGCGGACTCGTCGGGTTCGACGAAAAAATCCATTAATTTTAAAACGTAGAAAACCATAGATTTTTGGGGTTGTATTATGGCTCGATCTGCTAAAAAGGGTCCTTATGTTGAAGACTCATTGGTAAAAAAGATTATGAAGGCAAAGGAAAGTGGTAAACGTGAGGTTATAAAAACGTGGTCGCGTAGAAGTATGGTTACGCCAGAATTTGTTGGTATGACTTTTGCAATCCATAATGGTAAGAAATTTGTTTCAGTCTTTATCACTGAAAACATGGTTGGGCACCGTTTGGGTGAATTTGCTATTACGAGGACCTTTAGGCTACATAGCGGTCAACGAAAGGCTGGCGCGGTGGCTAAATAATAGGGGCTTGTCAATTGTCAATAATTGCGATACAATAGCGTTGTTCATGGAGGTCTTTTTTTCTTTATTATTAACAAGTTAGTTGAGGTTTGGATTATGCAATTTGGAGCTAAGGCTCGATATATTCGTTTTTCTCCGTATAAGTTAAGGCCTTTGGTGGACGTGATTCGTGGTAAGAGTGTGCCAAGTGCTTTGTCTGTACTGGCCACATGTTCGGTTAGACGAGCTCTTCCTATAAAAAAAATGATAGAATCAGCCGCAGCAAATGCAAAAAATTTACAAAATATAGATCCTGCTGGCTTGTTTGTAAAAATCATTCAAATTGATGAGGGCCCATCACATCGGTATTACAGGCCGGGAGCGATGGGGCGTTCAAACGTTTACAAAAGGCGCTTAAGTCATGCAAGTGTTGTTTTAGAACCTGTTGCCAAGAAAGAGGAATAAAGTGGGACAGAAGGTACATCCTTTAGGATTTCGTTTAGGAATTTATCGTTCATGGGATGCTCGCTGGTTTGCCCAAGGGACTGATTATGGAAAGCAACTAATCGAAGATCTTAAAATTAGAAGTTTCTTGGAAAAAAGTTTAGAAAGAGCGGAAGTATCTCGTATAGAGATTGAAAAAGCTGGTGATAACATTCGTATTATTATTCATTCTGGTCGTCCCGGTTTTATTATTGGGAAAAAAGGTCAGGAGATTGAAACGTTACGAAATCAGCTGGCTAAAAAATTAAAAAAGACTAACATTGAAATTTCCGTACAAGAAGTAAAAAAAACTGAATTAGATGCTATGCTCATTGCCAAGAATATCGCAAGGCAGTTGGAAAGGCGTGTAAGTTATAAGCGCGCAATGAAACGAGCTGCGATGTCTGCTATGCGGGCGGGAGCAAAAGGAATAAAGATCTGCTGTGCGGGTCGTTTGCATGGTGCAGAAATTGCGCGTACTGAATGGACAAGGGTTGGTTCTGTTCCGCTTCACACTTTGCGTTCAGATATTGATTATGGATTTGATGAGGCAAAGACAACTTACGGAATCATTGGTGTTAAGGTGTGGGTTTGTAGAGGCGAATATGGACACATTCGATAATTTTTTAATGTAAGTTAAGAGAATATAATCATGTTGATGCCGAGAAAAACAAAATTTAGAAAAGTACAAAGAGGAAGGATGAAGGGGTTATCGAAGGGGGCCCGTACGATTGCTTTTGGTGAGTATGGTCTTGAGGCAGTCGAGCCAGGTAACTTGTCGGCGCAACAAATAGAAGCTATGCGTGTTACCATATCACGTCAGCTTAAAAAGGTGGGAAAGCTTTTTTTAAGGGTTTTTCCCGATAAGCCGATCAGTAAGAAACCAGCAGAAACTCGTATGGGTAAGGGAAAAGGTAATCCTGAGTTTTGGGCAGCAGTAGTAAAGCGAGGCCGTATTATTTGTGAAATAGTTGGTCTTGATGAAGTAGAGGCTCGTAACTTGTTAAAACTTGCTTCACATAAACTTCCTATGAAAACACGTGTTGTTAAAAAAGGTCAGGAGTTTATTAAATGATGAAGATAACAAAACTTAAAGAAGAACTTCGACATCTGAATTTTGATCAATTACATGAAAAATTAAATGGTGTTCGAAAGGAATTATTTGGCGTGCGTCTTAATTCCGCAACAGCGCATATAAAAGATTATTCTCAATTTAGAGTTTTACGAAAACAAATTGCGCGTATATTAACGACTATACGTTTGAAACAAGAACAAGAAAGTTAGTCACTACATGAGGGGTGATTGATTAATTTTGTATAAGGTATTTTATGAAAATTGAAGAAAAGAAATCTCGGCAAATATTTATCGGCGAAGTTGTTTCCGACAAAATGGAAAAGACTATTGTTGTTAAAACTGAACGAACATTTAAACATCCACGTTTTCATAAGGTATTACGTCGCACAAAAAAATATAAGGTGCACGATGAAGCTGGTGAAGCTAAGATGGGAGACATTATTGAATTTTATGAAGGGCGACCAGTTTCTAAAACAAAATATATGTATTTTACGCGTGTGATAAAATCACGTTTTGTCTAGTATATAAAGGGATGCAAGGAAGTTCCTATGGTTCAAAAAGAGTCGTATTTAATGGTTGCGGATAATTCAGGGGCAAAGAGGCTCCAGTGTATACATATAATTGGTAGCACCAGAAAGCGTTATGCGTATTTGGGTGATACAATAAGATGTTCAGTAAAAAAGGCTATACCCGGGGGTATGGTTAAAAAAGGTGAAATTGTTACCGCGCTTATTGTGCGTACGAGAAAAGAACGTCGTCGCTCTGATGGCAGTTACATTCGTTTTGGGGATAATGCAGTCGTAATAATCAAAGATGGTGAGATGATTGGTACGCGTATCTTTGGTCCGGTTGCTCGAGAAATTAAGGCGGAAAAAAAATTCAATAAAATTGCTTCGCTTGCTCCAGAAGTTTTATAACGAGAGGCATATATGGTGGCGCGTGTAAAGAAAAATGATACCGTTTTGGTTTTGTCTGGAAAAGACAAGGGAAAACAGGGTTCAGTAATTGCAATTTTACCGAAAAAAGGTAAAGTTATGGTTAAGGGAGTTTCTGTGGTGACTCGACATGTGAAAGCAAAGCGAGCGGGGCAAGTAGCTGGGATACGTAAGGAAGAGAGTTTTATTGGTATATCAATTATTATGCCGATATGTTCTGCTTGTAAAAAGCCTTCTCGTGTGAACAGTAAAGTGCTTGAGAATGGTAAAAAAGCACGAACATGCAACCGTTGCAAAGAAATATTTTAGGAATAGGAACTGGAAAATACGTTATGAATAAAGCGCGACTTGATGAATTGTATTATGTGGAAATTCGTCCAGCCTTGCAAAAGCAACTTGGTTTAAAAAATATTATGTCTGTACCTAAAATGACAAAAGTTGTTTTAAATGTGGGCGTTAAGGACGCTGTTACCGATAGCAAGATTGTACCGGAAGTTGTTAAAATACTCGGAAAAATTTCGGGACAATTACCGGTCCGAAGATTGGCGCGTAAATCTATCGCAGGATTTAAATTGCGTGAAGGGATGCCAATAGGTGTTATGGTAACATTAAGAAGAAAAGAAATGTATGAATTTTTGGATAGGTTAATTGGCTTGGCGTTACCAAAAGTACGTGACTTTCAAGGGGTATCAACTAAGTTTGATGGAAGAGGAAATTACAATTTAGGGATTAAGGATTGGACAATTTTTCCTGAAATTGGTTTTGATGCAAGCAAGCGAGTGTATGGCATGAATGTTACTATTCATACAACTGCATGCAATGATGAACAAGGTCTTGCCTTATTTAAAAGTTTTGGTATGCCATTTAAAAAGATATAAATTGTAGGAGCACAATGGCAAAAAAATCATTGATTGTGAAGGCAAATAGAAAACCTAAATTTTCTGTTCAAGCATATAATCGTTGCAAGATATGTGGGCGGCCACGGGGATATATGCGAATGTTTATGCTTTGTCGTATTTGCTTTAGAAAAAATGCGCTGGAAGGACTTCTTCCGGGTGTTAAAAAAACAAGTTGGTAAATAACGCGAGTTAGAGGATTAGAATGTCTATTGATTTTGTTGGTGATTTTTTAACAATTATTCGAAATGGCATTATGGTGTCTAAGCCATTTGTAATGGCACCTTTTTCTAAAATGCGACTTTCAATTGCAGAAATTTTAAAAGATGAAGGTTTTATTAAGGATATTGCCGTATTGGATGATGATGATAACAAAAAACGTTTAAAAGTTTTTCTCAAGTACGTAAATGGCGAGTCTGTTATTCATAAAATTCAACGAGTGAGTAAGCCTGGTAGGCGTTTTTATGCTGGCGTAGGTAACGTTAAGCCCGTGATTGGTGGTCTAGGGCTTTCAATTATTACAACAAGTCAAGGTGTAATTTCTCACAAAAAAGCAAAACAGCGTGGTATAGGTGGCGAAGTAATTTGTACAGTTTGGTAAAAAGGTACGCATATGTCCAAGATTGGTAGAAAACCAATAATAACTGATGATGTTCAAGTTGAAGTAAAAGGGCAAGAGGTTCATTATAAAGGATCTTGTGATACGGGTGTCTATCTGTTGCCGAATGAACTAGGGGCATACCTTGAAGATAACAAATTATTTATTACCGCAAAAAAAGAAGAGCAAATGGCGCGTAAGCGCGTGCGCAATATTAATCGCATCTGGGGATTACATCGCGCATTGCTTGCCGGAAAAATTCGCGGGGCGGCGCAAGAATTTACCAAAGAAATTCAGATTGTTGGTCTTGGGTATAAAGCAATAATATCTGGTAAAAAATTAGTATTTTCCTTGGGGTATAGTCATAAAATTGATTTTGATTTGCCCCAGGGTGTCTCGGTTGATATTGATAGATCTGGTCAGAAGCTTACGGTCAAGTCTACCAACAAGTTTTTGGTTGGACAGGTTTGCAGCGAAATTAAATCGCTTCGACGTCCTGAACCGTATAAAGGAACCGGTATTAAATTGTCAACAGAAGAAATTAGGCGTAAAGCAGGCAAGGCTAAGGCTTCGGCAGCTTAACGGAATAGTGGGATATACAGAATGGCAACAAATAGAAAAGATAGAATTCGAGTGCAACGTCGAACGCGTCGAGTACGACGTGCTCTGAAGCGATTTGGTATGATGCCACGGGTTTCTGTGTTTAGAAGTTTAAGGTATGTGTATGCTCAAGTAATAGATGATAAGCAACATCGTACCTTGGCTGCATGTTCATCCCTTGAGTTGAAAGATCTCAAAGGAGATAAAAAGGCTATCGCCCACGCAATTGGTCTTGAACTTGCAAAGCGAGCAAAAGAAAAGGGTGTGGGGTCGATTACCTTTGATAGGGGGCGCTTTGCCTATCGTGGAAGAGTTAAGGCGTTAGCAGATGGTTTACGCGAGGGTGGTTTAACATTTTAACACATTATATTGCGAGATAATGAATTATGGCCGCAAATAAAGAAACAGCTAAAGAAAAAAAAGAAACAGCATTCGTTGATCATGTGGTAAATGTTCGACGTGTCACCAAGGTTACCAAGGGCGGGAAGCGGTTTTCGTTTGCGGCCTTTGTTGTTTCTGGTGATAAACAAGGTAATGTTGGTATTGCTCTTGGCAAAAGTCGTGAAGTATCTCTTGCTATAGCTAAAGCAACAAATAAAGCACGAAAAAAAATGATTTCTGTGCCGTTACACGGTTCTACTATTCCCTATGAATCACATGGCAAGCATGGGGCGAGTAGGGTAATGCTTCGTCCTGCTTCAAAGGGTACTGGCAATATTGCTGGTGG
>SDBU01005798.1_pt1 | contig 14686 bp, 13 predicted proteins | sample 2277071 | NCBI WGS metagenome assembly SDBU01 (sample SAMN10397929, study PRJNA504765) | marine sediment metagenome | isolation source: marine sediment core GS08_GC12, 126 cmbsf | place: Arctic Ocean: Gakkel Ridge, Loki's castle | collected 2008
TGTAGAAGTTGCATTTAACAAGATAAGTTTTAATATTTTTCAGACTCTTCAAAAAATGGCTGAAAATAATTTAAATTAAAGGAGGTAAAAATGGCTCAAAGAAATACAAATATTCAAATGGCTCTAGCAACTCAAGCAGTTGAATCCATTGGAGTCTTAAATAAATCAAGAACAATCGATATTTATAGAAAGATTTTAGAGTCTCAAGAAGCTACAGATGCTCAGGCCAAAACTCAAAAAAAACAGGCCTTTACTGATGGTTTAGCAACGGCATTAACGGGTGTATCAATGGCAGCTTCAGTATTTTTTAATAAGCCAGATTTACTACCGACTTTAACTCAATTAAGTTCGTCTACAGGTTCTATCTGGTCTAAGAGACTAGAAGGAAATGTAACAGAATTTTCACATAAATCTAGAGTTGATGATGTTGCAAGAGATCGAATTTCAAATACTGAGCATTCTACAGATCGATCTATAACTGATATAGCAGAACAAGTAGGAAGACTAAACCAAAAAGAAGTATAAAAAGACAAAAACATCTTTTCTTTTGCTAAGAAATTTCTAATTTCATATAGTCCGGCTTAGATAGACAAATTAGGCTTATGTACATTTTACTAAGAGACACTTTTTTAAACTTTTTAGCAGGCACTGGAGAATACATCAAGTTAATATCAGATGTATTAAAAACCATATTCCAAAAATTTCCTAAATGGACGCTTATAAGAGATCAGCTTTTTTCAATTGGAGTTATGTCAGTTGGCGTAGTTGCGATTACGGGATTGTCAACCGGTGTTGTACTAGCTGCTCAAAGTATTTATCAGCTAAGCTCTAAGGGCCTTGCTAATATCACGGGAATTATGGTTGCAAGAACTATGATCACAGAGTTAGGACCAGTGCTCACTGCTTTTATGGTGACAGGAAGGGTTGGCGCTGCTATGTGCGCTGAGATTGGAACGATGAAAGTAACAGAGCAGATCGATGCGATAAGATCGATGGCAGTAAATCCTAAAAATTATTTAATAGCTCCAAGATTTATAGCGGGGATAATTATGGTCCCACTTTTAACAATATTTTGTATTCTTATGGGAATTTTAGGGGGATATTTAATATCTACCTATTTTTTTCATATGAGCTCTGCTACATATTTCTCTCCTATGCCGCTTCATATCACTCGCTTTGATATAATTGCTGGAGCAGTAAAATCAATAATTTTTGGAATTTTGCTAGTTACTATTTGCTGCTACAAGGGAATGAAAACTAAAGGCGGCGCTGAAGGGGTTGGAAAAGCAACAACCAATTCTGTGGTTATTAGCTATGTATCTATATTGATCTCTGATTTTTTGATAACTCTAGCTTTAAATGCTCTACATCTAAAAATTAAATATGACTGGCATCTATGATTAATATAAAAGATTTATATAAAACGTATTCTAAGCATTTGGTATTGAAAGGACTTAGCTTAGAAGTAAAAAGAGGTGAAATTCTAGTAATCTTAGGAAGATCAGGGGTTGGGAAAAGCGTACTTTTAAAGCATATTATTGGGATTGAGAAACCAGACAGTGGAAAAGTTGAGATAGATGGAGTGGACATCTCTAATCTATCTTTTGTTGATTTGTATAAATATATAAAAAATATGGGCATGCTTTTTCAGGGAGCAGCACTGTTTGATTCGATGAATATCGAACAAAACACAGGATTTTATTTAGAGCATAATCTAGATCCGACGTCTAAAAAGAAATTAAACAAAAAAGAGATAAAAGAAAAAGTCGATGCAGCTCTTCAAATGGTTGGTTTAGAAGATGCTAAAGAAAAGATGCCATCTGATTTATCTGGCGGAATGAAAAAAAGAGCAGCTCTTGCTAGATTAATCGCATATAGGCCAAAAATATTATTATATGATGAGCCCACAACTGGTTTAGATCCAATAACATCTAATCAGATAAATGAGCTGATCATCAAAACTCAAAATGAGCTCGGAGGAACATCTATTATTGTAACTCATGATATCCATTCAGCTTGGTATGTAGCTGATAGACTAGCTTTACATAGAGATGGCAAAATAATTTACATAGATACACCAGAAGAGTTTATTAAAATTGACGATCCTGATATTGCTTATTTAAAGAAGACTTTAACAAATTTTGAAAGGGGCAGATAAAATAGGGTATAAAAAATGTCTGATAAACTAAAAAACATTTTGATTGGTTTGTTTGCACTGATGGCAATAATGATTATTGCTGGAACAGTACTTTTTTTGCAGCCATCAATTGGTGATGGAGAAAAAACCTTAAATGTAAGATTTTCAAATATTGCTGGGATAAACATAGGAACAAGAGTTACTTTTGCAGGAAAGCCGATTGGTGAAGTTGCTAAAATTTTAGAAGTACAAGATGCAAGAGATGAGCAAAGAGATGAATTTTCTAGAATTTATTGTTATCAATTAGTCCTTAAAGTTGATTCAAGCATCGATGTATATGAAAACGATATTATCTCTATTCAAACAACTGGGCTTATGGGAGAAAAATCTATTGGTATCATTCCTAAATCTTCTCCGAGAGATGCAAAACTTGTTACAAATGATATAATTTATGCAAAATCAGTAGATTCCATTGAAAACACAGCTCAACAAATATCTCAACTCTCTGATAAAGCTGAAAAAACCTTAGACAATTTCAATGTTTGGTTTGAGAAAAACTCTCAAAGCCTTTCACTTGCAATGACATCTGTCTCAAATCTTTTAAATGATATAGACACTCAAAAAATGGTCTCATCTGTTCATAGCTCAATTAACTCTTTTACTGAGAGTTTAAACCATGTGAATAATGCTTTAAAAATTGTAGAAGATAACAATACTTTTGATAAGCTAAATATTTTAGTCGACAATATCACAATAACTAGCGACTTTATCTCAACTGAAGGTAAAGAGACCATGCAAAATATAAAATTATTAACTCAGCATTTCAATGACTCAAAGACAAGTATTGGTAAACTCTTAACTACAGATGATTTATATCTAAAATTCAATGCCTTATTTGGTAAAGCTAACACACTCTTTAACGATATAAATCAATATGGTGTTTTATTTCAGTATTCTAAAGGCTGGCAAAGACAAAGAACAAAAAGAGCAAACATCTTAGAATCTCTCTCTACAGCTAAAAGCTTTAGAAGCTATTTTGAGACAGAAATAGCAGATATTACAAGCTCTCTTGGCAGAATCAATACTCTTGTTGAAAAATCAAGTGATTTTTCTCAAAAACAGAGAATTGAAAATAGTGATAGTTTCAAAAGAAACTATGCATATCTTCTAAGACAAGTAGAGAGTCTTTTAAATATGGTTAAGCTATATAATGAAGATCTATTAGATAAGTCTAATGATCACTAATCTTAATAGATTTTAAGAAGGCTACATCATACATTGATGAGATATCCTTTAAGACTTTAGCTGGATGCGTTAGCATTTCAATATCTATAGCGTTAATAGCTGATATCATTCTTGTTAAATCTAAAGAGTTTACAGATCTTTCTCTAATAAGGAGAGCAGGGCCATATATAAGCCATCTAAAATAATCTTCAGACTCTTTTGTAAAACTTTCATTTTTCAAAATTTTCAAAAAGTTATAAAAGCAAGCGGCAGCTAAAGAGCCTGTATCTATAGCATCTTTGCAAGAAAAGCTCATAACCTTTGGATTATGGACTTCTATCAACTTTAAAACAAAGAAGTTATAAAAAATTTCAATAAAATCTAGTCTATTTTTTCTAGTTAAAACATTTTTATTCATAAAAAATTGCTTATGAATAAATTCTATTACTTTATCCATAAACTTATAAAGCTCATCTGTAAATTTTATTGAAAAAGCTCCCTCTTTGGAAACAATTTCATTTCTAAAAATTTTTATAAAATCCTGAGCATTATTCAAATTTATATAAATACCTGATTGATGGTAGAAATCAGAGTTTTTATCCAAAGTAACAATAACTATATTATTCTTAAAATCAGCTCTTTTTTCTAAAAGCTCTATTACTTGACTTCTTGCTTGTTCTTTATAAGAGTTTCTATCTTGTAGATTGATAAATAAATACTTTTGATCTTTTTCAAAAGATCTTAAAAAGCCTTTAAATCCATCTATAATTTCAGCAGATGATATGATATATTGCTTAGTTGGGCTTGGACATCTAATGACCTTTAGTTGATTTTTTTTGTGATCTATCTCAAAAAGCTTTATTGGTGCATTATCTTGAAGCATAGGATCGAAAAGAGACATTTCTTCTAATCTGATAACATCCAAAATTTTCATTAAAGGTCCACTTGGGTATGAATCTAGTATAATCTGAATACTTTCATCATTTTCGAGTATGGTATTAAAAAAAGATGCTTTTTTTGGATATTTAAATTTTCTTTTTTCATCCCCTTTTCTAATAAGCATATGTATAAAGCCGATCATTTCCTGTTTTATAAAAGAGTTTCTTAAAAAAAAGTTCTCACAAAGAGTATGGACTAGATCCTTAATGCATATAGCTTTCTTATCTTCAAGATCATAAGCTAAAATTTTTTGATATTCATCTGTAGCTATAATATCTCTTAAAAAGCTTTGAAAGTCATGAAAATACTCTATTGAATTCTTAAAAAAGGTACTGGTTATCAAATGTTTAGGATTAGCAGCTAAATCTAGAGCGAATATTGCCTCATTTATTAAAGTGATAATCTCTGAATTAATATTTTTATGATAGTTTTGAAGAAAATACTTATCCATAATCTTTTGAGATTTTTCTAATATATAAATAGCAGCTCTTTGAAAATCTTTATCTAAAAAAGTTCTAATTCTTAAGAGTGGGTCGTCTTCTATAACTTTTAAAGTATTTTCATCATATGTGCAAAAAAGCTTGATATTGCGAATTAGCTCATGATCAAAAAATGGCTTTTCTTCATCATCTACTAAATAAAAAAGCTCATATTCTTCATCTTTTTTCAGAGTTTCAAAATCCTTCAAACCACTTTTTTCAATATCTAATAAAAGGGACTTGTCATTCTCTAACCATTTCTTATCCCAAGGCTCTTCTCCTTCTAAAGCCTCACTAAATTTTTTAGCTATACTATCTACGTAAAAACTTTTAAGCTCTTTAAATTCAGTTGTATCTACTATTTTTTCAATGTTTGGTACATCTTCTAAAAGATCGAAATACTTGTCTACCTTATTTGCAGCATCGGTTGCCATAACCATTATAGCCTGAAAGCCTTTTCTGCATTTAGGCTCATCAAAATCTATAAAATCCTTTTCATAAATCTTTATTAGATATTCTAAGACTACTTTATAGGTATCTTTTATACTCTCTATTAGATATTGAGCATCCTCTGAGATAAACCAATCCATTGTTCTATAGCTAAACTCTTCATCTTCAATAACGATTTTATGTTTTTTCACAATCCCAATAGGTTCTTTAGCATCGATTTTCATCTCGCTAAGAGCACTTAAATTAGCTAAAGCATCATGAATTGTTAGCTCTATTATCTCTTTACTTTTCTGTTTCAATTACTTACCTATAATTATTATTAGCTTATGTCTTTTTCTAACCTAATTATTATATTTTACTAATTAATAATTCAACTTTATTATATAAATATTAAGGATAATTTATCTATACAAAAATAAGATGAATTTAACTAAAAGATCATAAATGAGTTAAAATCTAAAACCTCATTTTTCTGAAATTTTGATGATTTTTTTATCTATCAACTTGAAAAACTCTCAGGATCTTTACAAAGAATTAAAAAAAAGTTTATTAAAATTTAAAAATTTTTTTTCCATAAAATACGCTATGTGTTATATCTAGTGAGTTTTTTTTAGAAACCATAAACAAAATATTTTACTTTTTTCGCTTAAAGCGCTGAGAGTAAAAAACATAAGGAGAAAATTTATGAGAATACCTAATCCTTTTAGTTCTTTATATGCTAGGGCAACAGATCCATCTGCCATAACTACTTTTAAAACGAGTGTCTCAGGAGCAGCTAAATCTGAGGAAAAAAAATACACAGCAATTCAAGCTAGCTTTAGAGGTCAATTATTTAGCATCGTTTTCAACGATGACGACCAATATCAAGTGCTCCCCCTAGTAGATAAAAATATTGTCCCATTAGTTGGAGTAAAAAGCTCTACACGTGAAGTGACTATTCCTCCAGAGAGTATAAATTTTGGAAATCTTAATCAAAAAGCATGGAAAAAATTACCACAAGAGATGCCAAAAGAGCCTTCAGATAGAAATAACTTTGCATGTTCTCTAATCGAAAAAGAAAGAAACTTTAAAGCAGTGAGATTTATTAGATGGTCTGCTCATTCAATCAGAGATATTAGTTCTACAGCCTATCAAAATACTATAGTTAAAAAAACAGCTCTATTTGCTCTTGGAGCAGCTATATTATGTGGTGCTATTTATTATTGGCCAAAAGCTTGTGAATTAACTGTTACTCAGCCAGCTATTAGAATAATTGACAACACCTTTAAGAGTAGAGCAATGATATGGTTACAATCCTGGTTCTAAGAGCAAAAAAAATTAACAAAATAGAGGAAAAATATGACAGTAAGTAATATACAACATAAGAGTTCAGTTACTCTTACTACTGAAGATGGTAAAAATACAGCAATAGTTACTAAGTGGAAAGTTACATTTAAAGCATCTTCAACTTTCTCCTTATCAAACACAAAAACCTATCACGTTGTAATTTTAAGTGAGCACAAGAGAGGATGGACAGGCTCGAGCGCTGTTACCTCAGCTTATGTAACTAATACAATCCCTAAAAAGAATGATTTATCTAGATCTACTCTACATGTAGAAACAGATAGTAATACAGAAGTATTAAAAGATCATACAGGGAAGATAATGTGCTCATTTGATAGAGCTAATTCTGTAGATCTAGGATTTGCTATTGAGCCAGCGGAGTTTGATAGAGTAAGATCAATCTCTGAAGGCCTAATAGGGCAACTTGGAGAATTTTTAAGAGTGCACTTAAGTGCACCTGAAAAAAAAGCTCCAGAAGTAGCTGCAGCTCCATCAGCAAAAGGTGCTGGAAAAGCTCCAACAGCAGTTGGTGGAAAAGATGAGGCAAAAGCAGAAGAAGAAGAAGAAAGAAAAGCTCCAGAAAAACCAAAAGGTTTGATAAGATCTGGTCTTTCCGCTTTATCTGGAAGAGTAGCAGCTTTAGGTTCTTTTGCAAAATCTCAAGTTACTTGCAATAGAGTTGGTGTTATAGTAATGCTTGCAGTACCAGCAATCTTGAGCTATTATATAAATAATGATTCAGGTTTTGATCAATCATCTCTAAATTCACTATAAATCTTAAACTCTCCCCTGCTAAATTTATTTAGCGGGGGATTATTTATTCATTTTTAAATGTTTTAATTCTAGATAATTTGTAAAATAGCTAAATATCCAAACTAGAGATCCACCTAGTATTATTCCTAAAAAATTAGCTCTAACCCCAAAATCTACTATGCTAATTATTATAAAAGATAGATAGCTTATCACAAATCCAACAACTGCTATTTTTAAATTAGTAATTTTTACCTCTAGAAGAACTAGAGCTGGAACTATAATAGAATTTAAAAATCCAACAACTATTGAAAATAAAATATCAGCGCCAATATTTGGAACTTTTTCATAAAACTCTATAGTGATTCCAGGCATAACCCTAGCTGCAAAAAAAACTATTAAAAAATTTAAAAAAAACGATCTTAAATATGTCATTTTCCCTCATTTCCTTTTTCTTTCATATAGTGCTTTATCTCTAGATGGTTCGTTAGATAAGAGACAAACCAAACAATTAAAGAAGTCCATATGTAAGCGCCAGCTGCTGTAACTTTAATCCCAACTGGCAAGACATTTACAATTGAGTAAGCTGCAAAGCTAATAATAAAGCTAGAGAGCCCTACTTTTAAATGAGACGATTTAATTTTAAAAAGCACAATTACTGGGTAGATCAAAGAGTTTAAAAAGCCAACCGAGAAAGCAAAAATCAGATCTCCACCGATGTGAGGCAACTTTGAATAATAATCGATTTCAACATTTGGGATGACATGATTTACAAAAAATACTGTCAGAAAATTTATAATGAGGCTTTTAAAATAAGTCATAAAACACCCTTTTTTGTTTTTATAACACCTTTATTAAAATATTGCAATTAGCCTCATTTAAAAAATATAAAAAAAATATTATTTTTAACAAAATAACAAAAAACAAATGTAGATAAAAGTCTCATTTTGTTAAAATAGTGAGCTAATTAGAAAAAAATAATATTTGCTCCTAAATGACTAGATGGATTTTAAATGAAGAGATTTTGTTTTATAATATTAATACTTCTTTTAACTTTTTCTTGTGAGAAAAAAGAGACTGCATTTAAAACTCTTAGAACTTGTATATATTCAGATCCTCAATCTTTAGATACTAGAAAAGTTAGAGATTATATTTCTTCTGAAGTTTTATTCATGTTGTATAGAGGACTAATGCATTATTCAGCTTCAGGCGAGCTTGAGCCTTCTCTATGTAAAAGATATGAGATTTCAAAAGATAAAAAAACATATATATTTCATTTAAAAAAAACTTTTTGGTCAAATAAAGAGCCAATTGACGCGTATGATTTTGAAAGATCATGGAAAAAAATATTAGAGCCCTCTTTTCCATCGCACTATGCTGAGCTTTTATATCCTATAAAAAATGCTGAAAAAGCAAAAAGAGGGAAAATAGATATTAATGAGGTTAAAATAAAAGCAATAAACAGCAAAACCCTAAAAGTTGAGTTAGAACATCCAAACCCATATTTTTTATTTTTAACATCCTTTTGTGCATATTTTCCGATGCCTAAAAATATTGATGAAAAAATAAATACTCTAGCATATAGCGGGCCCTTTATATTAGAGAAATGGGATCGAAACTCTAAAATCATTTTAAAGAAAAATCCCTATTTTTATAACAAAGATAAAATTGATATAGACTCTATACATATCAGTATAATTCCGAATGAAGAGACCGCATTTCAGATGTATGAAAATAACGAGATAGATTTTTTAAGCTCATTTTTATCTCCTTTAGCTATAGAGACCCTTGGAAAAGTTAAAAATAGAGAAGATTCAAAATTTATTGCAATTGGAGGGTTTAGTTTTCTTTGTTTCAATACTGAAAAATTTCCATTTAACAATAAAAACTTAAGAAAAGCTTTCTCACTCGCAATAGATAGAAAAAAAATAGTAGATAATATAACGCAATTAAATGAGCCGATAGCTCTGAGGTGTATCCCTCCCATATTTTTAAATGATCAAAATAAAAAACTCATTCAAAACAATGAAAGGGAGCTTGCAAAAAAGCATTTTGATAAGGCTCTAAATGAGATGGGTATTTCAAAAGATCAACTAAAAATTACTTTTACATTTGGATCATATATAGTTCATAGAAAAGAAGCTGAAGCTCTAAAGCAGATGCTTGAAGATGTTTTTAAAATTTCTATTAAATTAAATCTTGTTGAAGACAAGATTCTTTTCTCTAAGCTTAATGAAAGAGAGTATCAATTTGCACTCTCTCGTTTAATCGTTAGATATAATGATCCAATAAATATTTTTGAAAGATACAAATATAAAAACCATCCTAAAAATTATTCATCTTGGGAAGATAAAAATTTTATAGATGTTTTAAATCTTGCTCAAAAAGAATTTGATCCTCAAAAAAGATTTCGGTTAATAGAGATAGCAGAGAGCATGTTTTTAGAAGATATGCCAATATCTCCTTTATATTTTTATAACTATACAATTCTTACAAAAAAAAATATCAAAGGTATTTATACAAATATAGTTGGCGATCTAATATTTGATGATACCAAAATATTAGAAAAAGAAGAAAAACTATGACGATTCAAATAAAGTTAAAAAAAGAAAGTCTTTTTGAAATAACACCTATTTTTTTTCCTCCTTCAAATTATGATCTTATACATTTTGAAAATTTTGTAAGTTCAATTCAAGATAGAATTGAATCTATTATCCCTAAAAATATCTTAGATGATTTTAAGAAGGCTAAAACAAAAGATGAGATAAAAAAAAAATTCTTAAAAATGAATCTTGCTCTTCCTTATATCATTCATAGTGAACTTGAGAGTGACCCTCCTTTTACTATTTCATTTTCTGTTTTTTCTTTATCAGATTTAGCAGCAGGTATTTCTAAATTTATTTTTGATATGTTAAATAGATGGCTAACTTTAGGAAAACCAATAGATATCAACGCTCATAGATCTATTAGGTTCAAATTCAAAAATTTCTCTCAACAAAAATATTATTTATCAGAATATTTTATAAATGTTTCAAATGAAAAAGAGCAAAGTTTAATAAAAAGAAATATAAAATCTTTCATAGATGAGATGAAACTAATAATAATGTCTGCGAATTACACAAAAGATATCACCTCTTCAATAATCTCTAAAAATAGAGAAAACTCTGATCGTATGAATAGCTATATTTTAAAATTCTCAGAAGAAAAAAAGCTAAATGAGATTAAAGAAAATTTAGGTTTTTTAATGTATAAAAAACCAAATATTTTTGATAGGGATATATTTGATTCTCTTCACTTAAAATCTTTAATATTCAAAGGTAATTTTACAGCTATTAGAAATCCAAAACATGTCTCTAGAATAATAGCTTTTAGCTATTTTTTTAAAAAATCGATTAATCAAATAAAATCCCAAATACAAACAAACAAAAGGCTTGTTAAATTAAAACTATTCAAAACAACCCTTTCAAGTCAAAAAAAAGATGTATTGGGTATTTTAATAGTTTTAGATCTTTTACATGAAAATGAATATTTTGAAAAAAGCTATATCTTAAAATCAATTTCTCAAATCATAAAAGATTTTAGATACATTAAAAACTCATATATTGTTGATCGAAGAGATTTTAAAACACTTACTTTTTATTTAGAGATTGAAAAAGAAGATTCGAGTTTTTTTTCTGTAAAAGAGATATCAGATCTAAATAAAAAATTAACTTTAGCTTTTGGCTCAAATATGAAAAAACTAATAAACCCGATATATTTACCGAGAAATGAAGAAGAGATCTTAAGAAACATTGTCATTTTAACAAAACAGCTCAACTATGTTAAAGATATTCCCCAAGTAATAATCTCATTTGATAAACAAACGGCAAAAGAGATCTCTTTTACAGTAATTTTATTAAGACTTCTTAAAAAAAACTCTCCTTCTTTAAAAGAGCTTTTTTCATATTCAAAAACACTTATAAAATTCAGCTTAGATGAATCTAAAATAGTTGGCGTGCTCAAAAAAAAATATCCAAAAGAGGCAAATGTTTTTAGACTCCCTTTAAATAAATTTGACTTTTTAAGAAGAGATCATTCTTTAGATCTTAGAAAAGCTAGGCAAAATGTTTTTACAGAGCTTACAAATATATTAGGTAAATTTAGAGATTTTAATGGCGGTCTTTTAGCAAAACAACTAGATGCCATGCAAAATTTAAAGAAAATAATGCCACCTAATAAAAAATCTTCAGATTTTTTATTAGAAGAGTTTTTCTATTCAATAAAACCGGCGGTTCAGCAAAGCATTGTAGATGCAAAGATTTTAAAAAAGCTTTTTATGATGTTCACAAAAATTTTAAAAAAAGAATTTAAAAATAAAAATTTTCTAATCGATACCAAAACTGAAAAAAATCATTTTTATGTCATGATAAAAACTCCCTTTATGAAAATAAAAGATGACATTATTTTAACTGTAAAAAAACTCAAATTTAAATCTTTTGAAATTCTCTTATCTTCTTTAGATAAAAATGATCAAAAAACACTTGGATTTATTTTAATATCTAAAGATGCTAATAAAAGAGCTCTTCTCTATCAAACAATTATAAAAGAAGTAGAAAAAAGCTTTAAGATTTAACTCTTAGACTTACACTTTATTTTTTTCTTTTTACATCTAATTAATACCCAAATAATGCTAATCACTACTAGACAAGCTGCAAATATATTAGCTATTAAAAAAGACTTTTCAGTTGCATTGAAATAAGCTTGTTTTACGATAGCTTGAGCGGATGTAGATAATTTATTAAAAGCATCTACAGCTTTTGGTGCTTTGGCTAGCAAACCATCAAATGTTGTTGGATCCAAGCTACTAGTTATTTTACTCTTTTCGAGATCTTTTGAAAAAAATATATGCTCAACATTTAATATTATAGCGCCCACTACAGCAAAACCAATTGATCTACCAGCATTTCTTAAAGTTCCAAATATCCCAGTTGCCATACCCCTCATTTTATTTGGAACAGTGGTAATTCCTGCTGCATAAGCAGAAGTTAAGCTAAATGTTAGTCCCCAACCTAGCGTTAATAAAGAGGGAAGAAGCCAAAGTATCGATCCTTTTTGAAAAAAAACTATAAACCAAATAAAAGAGAACAAAGTTAAAAATAGACCTGTAATTGTTGGTACTTTTACAGTGTATTTATCCATTAACATTCCGCCAACTGGCGCCATAAATATTATAGGAATAGAACTTATTAACATTGCAAAACCGGCTTTAGATGGCGAAAAATTTAATAAATACTGAAAATATATCGCCCAAAAAATAATAGCTCCTGTAGCGAATAGCTCTAAAAATATAATTAAACTAACTACTGAAAACAGTTTATTTTTAAATAAAGAAAAATCTAAAAATGGATGCTTTGCTTTTTTGGTAACTACGATAAAAAACAAAAAAAATACTATAGCAAAAATAAAAAGTAAAATTATTGCAGGAGATAAAAACCCCCAACTTTTAGCTTGCATAAAAGCTAAAATAATCGTGATCATTGTAATTGCAAATAGAAAAAATCCCTTAAAATCAAATTTTTCACTACAAACTTCAGGTTTTCCAATTGCTAAAATTCCAAATATTTGTCCGATAAAACAAATCGGGATATTTATCCAAAAGACCCATCTCCAAGTTAGATACTGAGTAAAAAGGCCTCCAATATAAGGAGCTAAAGCCAAAAAAAATGAACCAACAGCTGTATTAATACCAACAACGAGTCCCCTTTTGTTTGCAGGAAAAAGATCGAGCAAAATATTATAAGATGATGGAATCATAAATGCAGCGCCGATTCCTTGAACAAATCTAAAAGTAATTAGCCAAATACTATTCATACTAATTGCACAAAAAAGTGATGCAAATAAAAAGATTGTTAAACCTAGTAAAAAAATCCTTCTAAACCCAACAATATCACCTAGTCTTCCTGCTGCCAAAATAAAAACAGCCATCGATAAAAGATAAGAATTTATCATCCATTGAGATAAATAACTCGTCGCCCCTAGATCTCTTTGAATAGTAGGAATAGCAACTGGCAAGATAGATTGATCAGTAAAAATTAAAGCAACACAAGAAACTACAGATATAAATCCGAGCCATTTTCTTTGTCTATCTGAAAGTCTATGTAACATAAAATCTTTCTATAGCTTTATTTTTAGCTATAATAAGATTTTAATTGATTGTAAAGCTTCTTGTAGTATCGTTAAAAAAGCCGGGAACTTTTTCTATGTTTTTATCCATCAGCTCTAATCTAATAGTATGCTTCCCTTTTCCAAGCCCATAAATAAAATATGGAATCCATTTGGTTAACTTTCTTTTAATTTTGTTATCGATAGTAAGTCTAACAAAATATCCATCTTCTGAAAGAGAAACGTTTGTTAAATAAAAATCTAATAAAACAGGCTCTTTATCTTTGATATTTAAAAATCCAGAAGGTTCATTATAAGTTAAGTATGGCCCCGATAGATTCATTTTTCTACTAACTCTTTTATTTTGGACATAAAAATTAGTGGCTGCAAAGCACCCTTTTTCTTTTAAAGACTCACCATATGATTTTGCTGGAAAAACTCTTAAAAAGTGCTCTCCTTGAGATAGAGAATATGGAACTTTAAATCTATACATAGACTCATAGTAGTTACCCTCTTCATCAAATGGAGAAAGACTCGGTCCTGATCTAGCAAAATAAGGATTATTATCAACAATAACATGTATGCTTTGCCCAAGTTTAGAGTTCGCTATTTCTTTTGCTCTTTCATTATTTGAGATATTACCCAATGGATAACCTCTTAATCTTAGTTGCACCCAAACTTCATTTGATTTATCCATTTGATTTTCTTCAGGATAAACTATGTATATCCTTACATTTTCAGATTGTTTTGATTGATCTACCGGTACTACTTGCACTTTTTGATAAGCTACTAAATTAAAAGCAAATAGTAAAAACAAGCATCTAATAAAGATTTTCATATTTACCTCTTTTTTCTACTAATCATGCCTATTTTATTTATGAATTTCAATTTTTTTAACTAAAAACTTCAAGAAAAAGACACATTGGATTCCACTTTCTTTAGAAAGAGGAGGAAAAGGTGTAGATTTTTTTTAAAAATATTTTATAATGCTTTTTTGAGATTTTATATGAGATTAATTACAAAAATCAAATTACAGACTAATTCAGAACAAAAATTATTATTAAAGCAAACACTAGATGTTTGCAAAGAAGCATGTGAGTTTGTCAGTTCTATAGTTTTTTTAAGTAGTATAAAAAATAAATACGATTTGCAAAAATTACTATATCATGAAGTGAAAGAAGATTTTAATCTTTCAGCTCAAACGACAATATTATGTATTCAGAAAGTAACTAATGATTATCAA
>SDBU01005799.1_pt1 | contig 14683 bp, 7 predicted proteins | sample 2277071 | NCBI WGS metagenome assembly SDBU01 (sample SAMN10397929, study PRJNA504765) | marine sediment metagenome | isolation source: marine sediment core GS08_GC12, 126 cmbsf | place: Arctic Ocean: Gakkel Ridge, Loki's castle | collected 2008
GGATTGCAGATTTTCCTCCTGCGCTTTTGCCTCTGTGCCATCTTGCTCATTCTCGCTTTCAATTCGTAATTCGGTAAGTCTTTCTGTTGGCGCCCATCTGCCCAACGTTGGGTCGAGTCTACGGTATTCGAGGATATGTTTGACGATGAGGTCGATATTTGAACCGTCTTTCTGAGGGCGAGAGGCAAGGTCATAGCAGCCCGAAAGCCCGCTGGTGAAATTCCCATGACGAATCGATTCAAAACTGTCGTTCGTCGCCTCACCAGTCCAAACAAGATGCCAGATTGCACGCAATACAAGCCGCCAATCGTTTTTTGTTTCTTTGAATATGTCGCCAAAAAAGCACGCGCCGTTTTCTATTAGGAATTTCCGCACCGCGTCGCACACTTTGGGAATATCATCGTCCCACTGATTCAGGTTCATCTCGACTTCATTAGGGTTGGCGACAACCCAATCGCGGTCTTCGCGGAAACAGAAGCCTATCCGTCCTCGCTTTAGGTTTCTATAATCGAATCTTCGCCAGAAGACCTCGCCGCCGTAACACAATCTATCAAGCATCGAAGGGTCATAATCCTTCACGCGGCTGGGGAAAACGTCGCGTTCGAAAACAGCCTGGAAATTTTCCTGACCCTGAATTTGCCTGATGACCTCTCGCAACCCGTCAATTCCTGAAAACTGTGTGTCTGGATGTACGTGCTGCCACCGGATAAGAAAATCAGCGTATTCCTCTGGCGTAGCTGGCTCCATCTCTTTGCGCAGGCGATTCAACGTCAGCCGATGTATCTCCTCCAGATTACTCTTGTAGCACCATTGTGGGAAGGATTTTGTCGGCACATACTCACCTTTTGCGATGCTTCCTTCATCGTACAAAGTTGCCAGCGCGTGCTCGACCAAATTATCAGGAAATCCATAACGTTCCATGATTTCATACTTCGTCACAGGGCCATGACATCTCATGAATTTTTGTATCAGAGTCAGCCGCGCTTCCTCACGTGACATTTTCTGTTCAAAGATGTGTTCTGGAATCCAAGCCTCGGCGACGACGTATTCTGCTTTGCCTTCCTTTGGGAATCGCAGCACCCTATATCCGTCGATTAGCTTCTCAACGCGTTTTTCGACATCGCCGGGAATTGGGATTTCGGGGATGTCAATCGACCCTTTTTCTGCTAAGAATTGGATAATCTGCTCATCGGTATCATCAAGCTGGATTTCCATGCCGAACGCGGCTCGATACAATGGGAAATTCTCTGTTGAAATCCAGCGTTCACGATTCGTCTCCGCAGTGGAGATTGGCACTAAAATCGCCCGACGCGCCGATACCAACTCTGATAACATCTGCTGCGCGTCACTTTCCGCGCGGTCTAGGATGGAAATTTCATCGTCAGGTACATCAACAAAATCACCGAGTTTGAGCAAAACCCGGGCTAACTCATTGGCATTTCGCGATTTACGTTGAGGATGAGTGTTTTGTAGCCGAGAACTGACGGTTTCAACAGCTTCCTCATCAAGCAGATTGCGCAACGTCTCTTCGTCAAGAATTTGCCTCAATATCTCACGGTGTAGGTGCATCATCCGGCTGCGGCGCTCTCTCGTCGGGATAGAACCCAAGTCGCCGTATTGCCCAAGTAACAAAAGCGAATGCGTGAAAGGCGATGGAATCTTAGTCTCCAACGTTTTGACTTCGATTTCACCCGACGCCAACCCGTTCAAAACCTTCCGCAAATTGGGCACATCTAACGATTCGTTCATGCATTCCCGAAACGTCTCAATGATGAGGGGGAAATCTTTATCCTCACGGCAAGCCTCCAACAAATCGGACGCGCGGAGATTTTGCAGCCAGACCGGGGTTTTCCTTCCCCGATATTCTCGCAACACAAGAAGTGAGCGCACGGCGTTATGCCGAAACCTCGACGAAAATACCGGCGAATTGAGAACGGCTCTTTCGAGCAACTCGTCTAAGTTATCAGGCGTCACAAGTTCGAGCAAATGCTCTGGGTCGATTTTTTGACCTTGGGGCACTGTGATGAGAATGCCATCATCTATGGTGGCGTCTTGAGGTCGGAATGCATATTTCTCCATGATTGTCTGACGCAACACCATTGCCCACGGGTCATTTACTCGAATGCCAAAGGATGAATGAATTACAATCTGATGGTGACCCAACTCGTTCCGGAAATGCTCCACCATAATAAGTTTGTCCGACGGCATTTCTCCCGTGACAGCCTGTTGTTCTCTGAAGTATTCGTATATCGATTTTGCGCCGTTTTCATTGACATAGTATTCCCGCTGTAGCCATTCAATCGAATCATTGTATTCGACTTTTTTCCGCAGAGGCCTATGACTGGCTCGTGTCGTTTTCAATTCGTAATTCGTAATGTGCTCCTCCATCTCTCTCCGGAATTGCCCCACCAATACTCCCAGGTCATAGGTGCGTGAATCGCGGTCTCCGAACCAGAAAGGAATCGTCGGTGCCTTTCCGTAGACATCCTCAACGATTACTCGATTTTGCTCAATTCCCAGGACATGCCACGAGGAACTACCTAAAATAAAGATATCTCCGGCGTGCAATTCCTCAACGAAACTCTCGTCCAGTTGCCCCACCTTCGTCTTTTTACTTTCAAAGTAAACGTCATAATCCGCAATGTCAGGTATCGTGCCGCTCGACCTGAAGGCAATCATGCGCGCGCTGCGTTCAGGGGAAAGCACGTTGTTGACCTTGTCCCACGAAATCTTGGGATACGGCGCTCGTTCCATATCGAAGTTGTAATTTCCCGCCAGCATGTCGAGCACACGGTCAAAATCCTCGCGTTTGAGTTTTCTGTAGCAGTATGACTGACAGCACAGGTTGAAAAGGTCATCTGTGTTCCAATCATCCGCGGCTACCGCGCCAGTGATTTGCTGTGCCAATACATCAAGGCAATTGGTCGGAATGCGCGTGGTGTCGATTTGACCGTCCATAATCGCCTTCACAAGCACAGCGGATTCAACCAGATCATCCCTATCGGTGACCAACAGCCGCCCTTCGCTAGTTGCATCCAATAAATGTCCAGCGCGACCGATGCGTTGCATCCCTTTCGACACCGACTTCGGAGATTGAATCTGGCAAACCAGGTCGATACTGCCGACGTCAATCCCCAGTTCGAGAGATGATGTCGCCACCAGCGCGTCCAACTCCCCCTTCTTGAGCTTGTTCTCCATGTCCAAACGCACCTTTTTCGACATACTGCCGTGATGCGCGCCAACTGCAATCCCCCCTAACCCCCCTTTGCTAAAGGGGGGAACTGAAGTGTCCGCCCCTGAACTTTCGCGAGTGGAGGAAAGCTCATTTAGCCTGAGTGCCGTGCGCTCTGTCTTGTAACGGCTATTTGTGAAGATGAGCGTGGTGTCATGCGAGTTTACCATCGAAATCATCTTGTCATAAGATGAACCCCAGATGGCGTCGAAATGTGCTTCAAGTAAATTATCCACAGGCGAGATGACGTTGACGTTGAGATTCTTCCGCGCGCCAATATCGACAATTTCGCAATCTCGCGAATTGCCATCAGTATCCATTCCCACCAAAAATCGAGCTATTTCATCAAGCGGCCTCTGCGTTGCTGATAGACCAATCCGCACGACCTCACCCCCCTTTCCCCCCTCTCCACAGGGTGGAGAGGGGGAGATGAGATGCTGCAAGCGTTCCAGCGACAATGACAGATGTACACCGCGTTTGTTATCCGACATCGCGTGGATTTCATCCACAATGACATATTTCACCGTGCGGAATGCCTCGCGAAACTTTTGGGTGGCGAGAATAATGAAAAGCGATTCGGGGGTGGTAATGAATTTATGGGGAGGGCATCTCGCCATCTCGGCGCGTTTTTTTTGGGTGGTGTCGCTAGTGCGCACTTCAGACCTCACATCTGGAATGTCAATGCCTGCTTTCTGAGCGTATTTCTTTATCCCTCTCAACGGTTCGACGAGGTTTTTCTGAATGTCGTTGTTCAGAGCCTTTAGAGGCGAGATGTAGAGGACGTAAACAGAATTCTCCAACTCCTGCTGGCGGCCCATCTTGAACAACTCGTTTATGCACCACAGAAAAGCGGCGAGTGTTTTTCCTGAACCGGTGGGAGAAAAAATGAGTGTATTCTTCCCTTCAGCAATCTTTGGCCAACTTGCAACCTGCGGCGGACTGGGTTCCTTGAACGTATCTTGAAACCATGCCCAGACGTAAGGCTCAAATAGGGAAGATAAATCGGTAGATTCTGAATGTTTGTTTGGATTATGTTCGCTTATAGACATTTTCTCTATCCTCCAAAACTTATACCGAGTTGTTTCAAAACGGCAGTTGTAAGTGCTTTATAGGTACTATTTCTTCCATTTCTCCGTCATACCCATCTTGTTGTCCATCATCAAAATAAGCAAATCCGTGTGCGCGGGCTTCTTCATATATAATCCTTGATGGATTTCTTCCAAGATACACATTGTATGTAAAGGTGCCAACCCCAGCACCTACGAAGAACTGTGCCCATACATAGAAGTTGGAATAGTTTATAACGCCAGCTAGTAAATGCCCACACCAGTTGCCCGAATTCCTCTTTCCCAGAATGCTAGCGATGGGCCTCCTAGTGAATTTAACGAACCTATTAATATCATTGCCTGATTTGATGTTCTCTCCCGTCTTAATAAATTTGCGTATTTCTTCAAATTCAGGCTCAGAACCTCTGTACCGAGGAAACTGCTTGAGGAAATAATGAAAAGCAATCTTAGCTATAGCGCGCGCATATTTATCAAATATAGTAATGCGTATAACGGCATCAACTCTTCTACCATCTGGAGATGGTTCTTGCCAGATGAACTGCTTATTCGGAAATACTTTAGACAAAAGCTGGGTTACTTTTTCCTGTTCCTCAGGATTAGCAGCGCATATCACATCTTGAGCGTTCTCAATATCAAATTCTTTAATCTTATTCTCCAATTCAGAGGGATTTTCCATCATGCTTTCAGAGATGCGAATTTGGCGTGTTTGCCCATTTGAGTCATGAATAACAATTTGAAACATTTCGTGAATGCCTCTTTTTTCTGGTTCCCATAGGATTTCTAAATCCTCCTCCGGCAACTTACCGCGCATCTCAATTGGCACAGTTCCGTGATATGTTTCCTGAAAAGGATTATAAGGCTTATGATGCTTCCGCCCCTCTATTCCCAAAAACTTCCGAAAGAACGCTTCTGGGCTCATTCGGCAAAAATGCCTCTCAATTTCAGAGAAAGAGTTGTTGCAATCAGTGCAAATTCTATCATTGAGTGTTTCAAAACCCCGGAACTTCCCCAAGCATCTGGGCAGATAGTGTTCCTTGCTGAACGAACCTCTTACTCCACAATAGATACACTGTTCATTTTTTCCGTTCTTTGCCATTTTCTTCCCTCTACATTTTAGGTGGTTTTCAAAAAGTCGCAAAAGATGCCAATTCCTGCTTTAATCTCTGTGAGTCTCGACAAACATGGAAATCCCATTGTCCGAGTTGCCCCCAATTATTAACTGCTGCAACCCATCGTTTGGCGGCGGCATGTTTGGCGGTATCTTGGTCGGTTTCAAATCCTTTGATTTCAAGGATAAGAATTTGCCCATTTTTGAGCCGGACTAGAAAATCTGGCTCGTAACTATGGCTCACACCCATGTATTCATACGGAATGACAAATCCAAGATGGTCATTGCGAACGTAGCAATCGACAGCATCCGATTGTTCTAGATAAAAGCATGCAGAGCTTTCCCACGTTTGGGTATCAAGCACAACTTGATTTACTTGGCTTTTCTGAGATGGATGACAGCGTCGTGTGGTTATGAAATCCACTTCTGCCGAAGTGCCAATGGATTTGTAGCGATTTAAAATCGGCATTAGCGGTGCCTCCCCTTCTGTCTCATTCGGTTGAATTGCCGCAACTAACCGTTCAACAATTCGGGTCACGTATTTCTCTTGTCCGAGTTCGCATTCATGGCAGCCGCGCCAATCCACTTTACGTTTGACATACGCATCAACTAACCTGAATACTTGTGGAAATAGCCGATGCCTAGATTGGAGGCGAAGTTTTGGGTTGCTTTTAGGGTCTGGAGATATTTTGCTATCACCGACCAATGCCCGGACAATCTGACGAGCAATCTCAAATTTGATGGTCTGAATGTGCGTAGTCGCGTAATATGCTTGTCGGTTCTGTTCTGTGAATACACCTGGGCCAAGCCCGGTTGGCAAACCGATTTGATAACCGACTGTCTCTCTGACGAATACGGCGGTGGGCGTGTGTTCTGGTTCCAAGCGGAGGGATTCCATTGCACGGATGTCAGCTTTGATTTCATTTTTTCGTAATGCAAAGGCATATCCTTCGACGACGGGGAATCGGATTTCATACTGGGCCCGTTCAGGCATAGCTCGGACATGTTTTATCGGTTTGTCTTCTGGAGCCGGTTTTTTGGTAGGACGTCCTTTGAATGGAATTACTGAGAAGGGAATCCCGTATACATCTACGTATTCTGGAGTCAGCAATCCTGTTTCGGGGTCAAGTGTATAATCCATCCGCCGCAAACCTCGTCCGACAACCTGTTCGCAGAGTAATTGGCTCCCAAAAGCGCGCAACCCAAGAATCTGCGTGACGTTTTTCGCATCCCAGCCTTCGTTCAGCATTGCCACCGACACGACGCATCGGATTTGCTCACCGGGCTTCCCTGATTTGCCTATTGTCTTAACGATATTGCGCAATTCTCCAGCGGCTTTTTGTTTGCTAACATTTGGGTCCTCGCTCTCCGCGGCTGCTAACATCTTGTTGTCAATCCGTAAGGTTAGGCGTTGTTCTTCGGAGTTTGAAAACTGTTCTGGAAAGATTTGTCCCCGCCCATATACCGTTTTGGTATTCGGCTTCTTTCGCCGCTTTCCAACGTTCGAGTTATCCTCGATAACTTCAACAACTTCCTCACCTGAGATTTTCTGATAAAACAATTCGGCAATATTGGTGTTGTCGCAAACTATAATCATCACGGGCGGAGATTTATCCTGTCCATCAGAATCTTGTTGGATGTATTCAAATCGCTCTTTCCACTGGCTAGCAAGTATCGTAAGGGCAGGTTCGGCTTCGCGGTAGACCGCTTCAGGTTTCGGTTTCCGCGCTCTGCCCGGTAATCTTTCTGCTGGCGCAATATTTTCGTTAATCGCCTCCCAGAGGCGGAAAAATTTTGGCTCCGGACGTCCGGTCGTATCGCTCACAGGCAATCGTGGAATCTTCGTGATGCCGCTTTCAATAGCATCCACCAAACCGAAATCGCTGACCAGCCAGGGAAAAGGCGTGCCTTCAGGATGACCACTTCCCTGGATATAAAATGGCGTGGCGGAAAGGTCGACGCAAAATCGCACTCCACAAGCCTTGTTAATTTTATCCAACCCCGAAATCCAAACGGTAGCCATCTCGCGTTCTGTTTTTGCTGTTCTACCCTCGTCGCCTGTCAGTTTATTCTCAAGCGGCGCGGGACGATAGGCATGATGACCTTCATCGTTGAATACCATAATCGGCGCTCGGTCATACAGTTCCCCCAGCACACGCCTCGCAAAAGCGTCGGGTGTCTCTGCACCTTTATTGACAACGGCATAGCTTTGACCGCCTTCGCTGTGTTCTGACTCTGGCGCGAAACGATGCCAATTGGTCACAAGCACTTTTCCGCTACTCAACAGCGGACGGAGTTTTGTCGGCACTAAATCGAACTCATCATAGTAGTTTTCTTCAGCATTATCGTTGTCTTCAGCGTCCAAGCGTAAAACCTGCAACCGTTCTTTCACAGTGAGATTGGGACAGACAACCAATGCCGCCGAGGGGAAACGTTCATCGCTCGACACTTTCCCACGATTGCAAAACGCCCAAGCTATCAGCATCGCCATAACAACTGTTTTGCCGCTGCCCGTCGCCATTTTGCAGCCGTAGCGGATTAGTTTGGACAAATCGGCTTCATTGGGAATATCAACCAACTTCTCTAAATCGGAATCTTCAAACTGCGGTCTAAAACCAAGTCGCTTTCCTCCCATCCGAATTTCTGCCAGATAGATTATCGTCTCAACCGCCTCCAGTTGACAGAAAAACAACCGTGGTTCCCGATTTTCTCGCGTCCAGTAACGCAACAACTCTCTTGTCACATTCGTCGCATTTCGATAATTCGATGCGCGCCATCGTCTGACATCTTCCCGGAGGGAGTTCACTAAAGGCAGGTCATCCCACTCCTCTTCTTGGAGAAATTGAAGCTGCTGACTACCTGTGCGTTGCGTTTTGTACCAGTACCCCGCCGGACGGCGACCAGGCTGTTTGTGGGCTTCGCCTGTTTCTGTATCGTAAACCCAGTGTGCCTTCGGTTCCTCATACGGGTTGCACAAAATCGGTTGTTCCACGGGTTGGATAGGAATATCTAATTGTTGAAAATCTTTATTCATAATTATCCTCGTGATTCCTTAGAACGTGTTTGAAAAGTGTCATTGCGAGGAGTGGAGAGACAGCGGAACGACGAAGCAATCTCTTATGCAATAGCCAACTATGAGATTGCTTCTGTCACTCCGTTCCCTCGCAATGACAATAACAGGCTTTTCAGACAACCCCTAAGCCTCCTCGTTCTCACGGATTTACTGTTCAATCTCTTCGCGGTGTGAACGAACATAAGCCCATGTGTTCGCCAGGTCTTCTGCTCGTAGGGTTGGATAACACCGCAACAAATCCGATTCCGAAGTTCCCAGCCGCCTTGCCTGCTCTAAAACCCAGACGGGTATTCGGGTGCGGACGATGCACGGTTCTCCACCACAAACACTGAGGATGCTTTCAATGCCAGAAAAGGCGTCGCCCAAATCACGCACAACCCACTGCAACAGTTGTGCCTTTTCTGCTCGTGTCATCAAAGCTAATACTTTCTCAACCTCTTGTAGTGGCTTCATGTGATTCTCTCCTTCGTTTTTAGAAGTTAAACAGGTGTAGGAACAATAACCATGTCATATAAGTCACCAATTTCTATTGACAGTTCGCAGATGTCATCAAGACATTTAGTATTTGAACACTGAACCAATACCTCCACGCCTTGTTCATTGACACTTTGTAAATTTGTAACGATGCAACCGGGACACTCTTTTTTCAAAGCACGGCTAAAATGAGTAACAGCCTTCATCTGATTTTCTGAAAGTAAGTAATTATAATCAAGCGCTGCCATTTGCTAAATTTCCCCCCTTTCAATTAAATCGTTAAGTAATCCGACAATGGACTTTGCCTTTGTGAATAGATTCTCCGCAATCTCCAAAGTCAACTTTGAATCATCTCCGTAATCGGCGATGACGCGCCACGCTCTTAGTTGTGCGAATGCTATCCGCATCCCCAACAATTGCATTCGCTTTGATGTTCTACGACGGCAGATTGCATAATAAAATTGAATCTGTGAACCTTCATGTCCCCAATGTCCACGCGCCGGTGGAGTAGCATGTAATTTATGCAGAACGCAGGTTACCATTTGAAATGAGGCATAGTAAGCACGGCTAACTGCTGCAGCAGCATCCTTTGAGTTTAGACTATTGAGCGCAGCAGATAGAGACGCTGTTGACTTTCCTCTCCATTGTTCCCAAGGGAGCATTTGTTGCCCCCTCTTTATAACGGTTCAGAAACCGGGGTTATTTGGAGAAACTCGGTTTCTATGTGATAGCTACATCCCCACCACTGCTATCTGTTTACCCTCATACTCTATCTCTTTCCAGTAGAGTCTTTCCTCCCAGCTTTTCGTCTTTCTTCGGTCAAAAATAACCAGATAGCCTCTTTCCAAGCCCAGCCGGTCAAGATATCGGTCAAGCTGTTCCAATCCTTCAGATTCGGTGTAACTGTCGTAATAGAGCTTGAGTTCCAAAGCGTGCATTTCGCCCTGATATTCCACGCACAAGTCAGCTCTGCCTGAGCCGACAGCAAATTCACGTTCTATTGCGCCTCCGGTGTTGATAACCCGCTGCAGATAGGCTTGTAGAAGCAGTTGCGCTCCGGCTTCTCTGTAATCAAATCGCTCTGCCCAGCTTTCCGCATGACGGCGGAAAAACTTCTGAAATCCTTTCAAAAGTGCGTCCATATCAAGTTTGCCGTCGGATTTGATATACCAATTATCCTCAATGTGCATCATCTGCTGATGCCCCCAGGTGAGCGCTCTGGGAATGACTTCATTGTAAATCGGATTAGCTATTTCTACTCTCCCTCTGTCATTTCGGATAAGCCCCAAGTCCCTCACATACATGATGTCATCTTCAATCGGGTCGAAGTCGGTATACTCACCCGTGAGTATAGGAATCAATACGCGTTTGACTCGTTCCTCGCGCAGTTTGTCTATGAGCGAATCAAGATGGGTATCGCGCCTTAAAATCAGTTCCTCTTTGGCTTGCAGGATATGTTCTACAGCAACCGGGACAGAGTAATCCTTCTTTAAGATTTTTTCAACTACCTGCGCGGCTAAAGCATTGACGAGCCAGGGCTGTCCACCGGTAAGCTCATAAGCTTTTTTGATGGCTTCTTCATTGAATGCTTGACCAGTTTCATCGGTATGCTGTCTATACAAAGATTCAATCTCTTCTTCGCTGAAATTTGACATCGTGAGAGATTCTGATTTGATATTGAAAGGAGACGATTTGCCCAAGCTTTCTGATTCTGGTCGGATTCTAATCTTGTAATCACGCACGTCTCGCAAACCTACCAATGCGATGGACTGCGGAAATGCACCAGGGCGAAGTTCATAGCCACTTCTTAGTTGATGAAGGACAGATAAAAACAAATCATCTTGGATAGAATCTGCTTCATCAATAAACAATACAATAGGTTTGGGATTCTTCGTTGACCATCGGTTTAATACATTAGCCACTAAATCACGACTGCTGATGTTACTAGGTTGATAGTCTGGCTGCTCCTCAACCGGTAACATCCATTGTGCTGCGCGAATAATAGCAGAAACTATTGTATTCAAGCCTTCATCCACATCAAAGCTGGGTACACTCGCCGCTTGAATGTTGACATTGAGCGCTGTATATTTACCTTCTTTGTTTAATTTGTTGGTAAGTTCGTAGAGAAGTGTAGTTTTGCCGCTTTGTCGTGGAGCGTGGATAATGAAATATTTTTGCGCTTCGATAAGCTCATCGACATCGACAAAACGGGGAATTGGGTCAATCATATAATGAATGTCCCTTTTGCAATGTCCGGCTGTATTGAATATTTTGGGCATTTTAATTACCTCTCGATCAGAAACCGAGTTTTTTTAAAAAACTCGGTTTCTAGTTTCTATCTTTCAAATTATGAATCCGCATCACTTCGTTACCGCGCGGGTCTATCACTTTCACTGCCACCCGATTATGCTCGCCAGCGGGGAAGGATAGCGATTCCGTTCCGCTGAACGATTCAAAACGCTCATCATCAATTACGCCTTTGAGGGCGCGGGCGATTTTGCTCCACGCTTTCTTGTCGGGGAAAAACGCTTGTGTGATGCAGAAAGTTCGCCCGTCGTAATCGCTATCTAAAAACCACGCCGCTACTTTGTCCGCGCCTGCTGAATAAACGCTGTTGTCCACCGGATTGTAGATGTCCACTCCTTCCATTTTGACAATGTATTCTCCGTTTTGGGTCACTTCGATAGATGTGCGAGGCAATCCAAACACGGTGAAAAGTTGACTGTTCGGCGTATCTTTTAGCAGGTCAGCCATTGTGACATCGGGGTTGATGTGCGCCAAATGGACACGCACTCTCGGATTCGGGTCATCCTGAATCGCGGCTTGAGCGGCACCGTCAAAGCTAAAACCTGCGAAGACTAATTCATCATATCCGCGCCGGGAAGCAATATGCAGACAATCTTCAACTTGTATCGCAGTCACGGGGCCATGTTGTGGTCCAAAAACCACTGAAACCCATCTTTCGTTTTCGTCATCTTGCCAGTAGCCCTCGGCGTGGAGGACATCGCCTTCTAACGGGTCGAGTTCGGCAAACTTCATCGCCTTGTTGTTCGGAAAACGCACTCCGTCGTCTCTCAGAAGCTGTATCATCTGGTCTAAATATGCCTCAGCGTTGGCAGGTTCATCTTCCTGTGACGTAGGTTTATCATCGGCAAAAGTCTCCAACTCGTCGGGCGCTCCGTCGATAGGCGAATCCAAATCGAGCGACTCTTCGGCGGGCTGCACCGCTTCCACTGTGAATGGACCACTCACTCTGAGTTTCTTTCTATCCAACTCCGGTTGGTCGACCAATTCCTCCCCATCCGAACTTGCCGCGATACAGTCGTTCACCTCGTCCATCTTGGCGCGCCACGCTTTGCGATACGCGACTAACGCCTCCTGCAACTGGGAAGGCCAATCTTCATCCGTGTCAAAGGGAACTTCCCACTCTTTCCATTCGGTTTTCGGAAGTTGCCAGCGACGCCTATCCACTTCGGTGATGGCTCTTTTCCCTTCCCGTTTTTCCTTCTCAGCAAGTTTTGCGAGCAGTTTAGTTCGGATTTCCGGCGTGACCTCTGCCAATGCACGGTTCAGTTCTGCTAACTTGTCCGCGAGAATTGGTTTGTGCTTGGCGAAAATCGGGTCGAGTGCCACATTTTGGGCGATGCTCTTGAGGGTGATGTGAGGCACGGTTTTGTAGATGAATCCGCCTGAAGTACCTTCCGATTCGTCTTTGAGCTTGTAGTAATCGAAAGTTGCCGTCAAAAGCCGCTGCCGCGCCAAAGTGATTGCAACGCGACTTGTGTCGATGGCAATCCACCGCCGCCCCCACTGCTCAGCAACATAAGCTGTGGTGCCGCTGCCACAGGTTGGATCCAGAACGAGGTCGCCTGGGTCGGTGGTCATGAGGAGACAGCGTTCGATGACTTTCCGGCTCGTTTGAACAACGTAGTCCTTCGCAATGAGTTCCATTGTGTCAGTCCAAAAGTTCAGTATCGGTCTAACCGGAAAATCATCGTGGTATCTGACGAACTTTAGCGTATTATCAGAGGAATATACTCTCGCTGATTTCGCTAATTTGTGCATTCCTTCCTTTGTGGTTTTCCAATGTCTGTTACTTCCACACTTGTAGACATTGTTCCTGTGTATAAATTCGTAAGATAGGTTCCCAGAAGGTCCGCTCGAAACAAGAGGCTGATAAAGCAGATATTTGCTTCCTTCAGGAATTTTGCCATCAATTTCGCTTAGTTTTCTAATTTCACCGCTTAGTAGTTCTATCCTATCGTAATAGGTATCTTCACCAATTGCTTTAGGAACAAATAACTGGTGGTATTTTGTCCAATTTTTATCTTTTCCATACCACAGCAAACTATCATAAACCTTGCTCACGAAATTGCTTTCAATTCCGCTCATTGTTTGGAAAGAAATTTGGGCAATAAAATTCTCTCCTCCAAACACCTCATCCATCAAACACCTCACCCGATGCACGTTCTCATCGCCAATCTGCACGAAAATGCTCCCGCTGTCCGCCAAAAGTCCCTTCGCTACAATCAACCTATCCCGAAGATAAGCGAGGTAGGAATGGATACCGAGATTCCAGGTGTCGCGGTAGGCTTTGATTTGTTCAGGTTCGCGGGTTAAATCTTGCGCCCGGTCTTTTACATCACGCTGAAAAACGGTGGGTTGGAAATTGGAGGAAAATTTGATGCCGTAGGGTGGGTCGATGTAAATCATCTGGACTTTGCCCGCCAGATCTTCCCGTCGCGCGAGAGAACTCATTACCATCAGACTGTCGCCTAAAATCAGTCGGTTTGACCAGTCAACATCGTGTTGGTAGAATTGCACTGCTTCACGGTATTCCTGTTCTGGGTCGGCGAACAGGTCGCGTTGAATATCCTGTCGTGCTGCGACACGCAAAATGGCTTTCGCGCTCACGCGCTCGTGGATATGCAGGGCAACCGGCTCAACAGCGAAGGATTTCGCCTCTCGTTTGCCCGACCATTCAAGCCACGGTTCTTGATGGCGCAAGGCTTCCACAAGGATTTTCACTTCATCGTCAGTAAGTGGCTGTTCTCGGGATTTTTCCAGCAATTCAGGAAGCCTATCCGCCTCGCCGCTCTCATCAAACCGTAAAACCGGCGGCAAATGTGGATTGTAAGCGTACTCCTGTTTTGGCGTCTCGCGGAGCATCCCCTGCGACGCCAAGCCTGCAGGTGGGTTGTTCTTTCGTTTTGCCGTGTCGTGTCTGTAATCTTTAATGTCTGTATCTTTAGATTTGCGGGATTTACGTGCCATGTCAGATTGCCTCCATTTGAATCTATAAAAGAACCAGTCAGAAACCGAATTTTTTCAAAACCCTTGGTTTCTCCGTATATTATATCATATTGGCGGCAATCTTCCAAATAGGTTTTAAGTATCCACACAAATTCCCCATGGATAAATTTTTAGGTAGTGGCGTGGCTCAGTCCCGCCATGTCACCACAGAGGGATGACGCTACAAGATTATCTTAGTGTAGAGGCACTCCTCTGTGATGCCACCTTAAACAAGCGCGGGGGATTTCTAAAAACTATAAACATCTCGCTCCTACGGAGTGGACAAAAACTTTTCAGCAAAACTTTTAGTTTGACTTTGGTAAATAGGAATGTAGTCTTTCTTTCGCGGTTAGCATAAGTGCAAGAAACAACCTTTAGGTTGAGTAGGCTGCAAGCCGTATCGAAACCACGCCTTCGGATTACAGTATGTCGTGGAC
>SDBU01005800.1_pt1 | contig 14682 bp, 13 predicted proteins | sample 2277071 | NCBI WGS metagenome assembly SDBU01 (sample SAMN10397929, study PRJNA504765) | marine sediment metagenome | isolation source: marine sediment core GS08_GC12, 126 cmbsf | place: Arctic Ocean: Gakkel Ridge, Loki's castle | collected 2008
CCGTCTGAGAGGCCCCAATTGCCTCGATTGCCCCAATTACCAGAACCTACGTATGAGGGGCCAGGCATTGATCCTATTGCGGGGCTGAAGGGTGCAGCGGCCCTGGCGAGTTATGCCTGGGGCTTGATACCTGAGCCAGTTCGGGGGCCGCCAGAAGCGGTCGGAAGGGTGGCTGGGAAGGCGGTAGGTGGTTTGCTGGAGCTCTTTGGTATGCCCGCTAAGATAGCAAAGCGCGGGTTCGGCATTTTACAGCTACAGAGCCTTAAGCGAATACCTCCAGAGCAGTGGGATAACCCTGCTCTAAAGATGACGCCTGAACAAAAGGCCAAGTACCAGAACATTTCCCGGCTTACTCAGGAGATTAACCTGTCCCCAGGTCAGGCAAATCAGTTGTCTACAAGCCACTGGACTTGGACGGCCCACCCAGAGAAGTTGGAGCAAGCATTAGAGGAAATGAAAGCGGGGGCAGACCCGCTAGAAGTTGCAGAAAAGCTCCGAGATGACAAGGCTGAGCTTGTGGGCGAGTTAGTATTTGACCCGCTCTTCTTTGCCCCCATACTCACCAAGCCCCTTACCAAGCTGATAGGCGGCGCGGTTAAGGGGATAAAGAAGTTCAAGCCAATCGCTCCACTCTTTGAGCTATCCAAGCGCAGCATCGTTCAGGTAGCCAAGTTTGACGGTGAGGACATATTCAAGGCGCTCTATAAGTCTGGGGATGATGCCAAGGCAATGGCTAAGACCCTGGATAACTTCCTAGATGATTCAGCCCGATTCGCCGATCAGCTACGCCCCAGGGGGGCGGCGCAGGCGGAGTCAGTAGCAGACTTAATCAAGGGGAGCGGCCTAAAGGGTAGCACGATAATCAAGAAGGGCATGACCAGGGCTGAGGCTGTAGAGGCAACTGCCCAGGCAATATCCCAGACTGCGGCTAAGGCCGTGGGGTACAATCCAAGTGCCCAGCGCACCCTTATAAGTAGCGCGCAACAAGTCCTCGTTGAGCACTGGCTGGGGACGCGCCCTGCGTGGCTGGTCTACAACTATGCTGACAACACCCTGAAGCTGGGCATCGAGGGCGTTGGCCCGTGGTTTAGGTTAGGCCCTAACCTGGAAGCGCACGTAGCCCGCTACGGTGACGTGCCCGCCCAAATCTCGGCAGGGTTCTCCAAGTCCATCACGGGCATGAGTGACATATCCATGCACGAGCGAGTCATGGGGCTGCCAGGCAAGCCAGTGACCGCGATAATGAGTAAGGGCGGCAGGATGGAGAGCGTAGCCCGCACCCGCCTCTACATCCACGACTTTGCCAACATAGCACGCGGCGGCAGGGACGATGCGCTGCGCCTGATAGATGACCTGTTGGGCCCCGTGGACGACGCAACCAGGTCGCTCATTGCGCGTGACCTGCGTGGCATCAGATGGCCCAACGAAGAGACCGTGTACGAAGCCATCATGCGCCACGCCAAGAAGAAGGCCCCCGTCACCAGCGCCCGCAGCTTCGCCGACGACGCTGGCCGCATCCCCGATGAGTTGCAGCAGGTCATTCAGGAGGGGCTGGAGAAGGCCAAGACCCCCGAACAAGTTGCAGCCGTGTTCGACGACGCGGGGGTTCGCGCTACCGAAGAAGCCACTGAGTACATGAAAAGGATGGGGCAGCCTGGGGACTGGACGACATCCTTTACCTCCTTCGACGACGTGGGCGGCCCCAGCGCGGTGTTTGCAGAGGGCGGGGACGAGCTTATTGGCTTCCGCCCCGACCTGAACTTCGAGATTGTTGGAGAGCTTGCGGGTAAGCAAGTTGAGATAAACCCGAAGCACGCCAGCAACGTCCTCAAGAAGATCAACAGGGACTTGGGTATTGACGAGAGTTTAACCTGGGCTGCCGCAAAGACGGAGACGGGCGGCGAGAGTGCGCGGCTTTATTGGAACTACCTACTTGGAGAGGCCGATGCGAAGAACGTCGTGCTGCCATCCTGGGTTGAGTCCATTTATCTGGTCGAGCCTGCCGAAGATATTGCCTGGGTAACACAGAGGCTCGCGTCGGCCCAAGAGGCGGGTGACGCTGAACAAGTAGCCGCGCTCGAACGCCAGTTGGCAGCAGCGACACGGCGGGCCGAGGCTGCCCCACCCATAGCTGATCTACCAGGTGTAGAACCAGTAACGCCACCGCCCCCCGTTGCGGCGGCTGCGCCCGAAGCAGCGCGTGGCGTCGTCCCAGGCGAGCTTGCAGGTATGCCCCCGTTGGAGGTGGCGCCGCCAGGCGTCAGGCTGGCTGAGGCACCAGAAGCAGCCGCTCGCGGCGACGTATTGCTGGGGCGTGGCGCTGAGGAGTTTCGCGCGGCAGAGATGCGGGCCGTTGAGGAGGCCGCGCCAGTGTTGCCCGGCGTGGAGAAGGCGCTTACTGAAGAAGCTGCTGTGAAGGCGCAGTATACCCAGAACTATATTGAGTCGCTACAAGAGGTCAGGGCAACCTTGCCCGACCAGAGGACGGTATTTAAGTTTTGGGATTATAGAACAGGCAAGCCCCGCAGGGTGCGCTTGCCTAGCGGGAAGCTAGTCACCTGGGAGAAGGGCATCACCGATGACGTGGCGAAGTCGCTGGGCTACGCCACTGACCGGGACTTGATTAAGGCTATCGAGGACGCGATAGAACTCGACCATAAGATTAGTCTTCAGAGGTCGGCGCTACAGCGCCTTATCCACGAGGAGCGCGGCTCCGTTACCGCTCAGCCCATCCTGGACGAGTTCGCCAAGTGGCGCACGTCGGCCACCGACGACCTGGTGCGCGCTGGCGAGACGATTGAACAGTCGCCCGAAGCTATGCGTGCCATCCGCGATTACGCCAACGAAGCCAAGAAGATAATGCGGAGCACGCTGGACGACGCGCCGATCAAGGCGTCGCTCAAGGTCAACAAGGCCCTGGGTAACTACACCGAGAGGACTGTGCTGAGCGGGATGATGCGCGACATCATCACATTCTGGGATTGGCCTGCCTACAACATTCCCTACTGGGCGCGGACGTTTGCCGAGAAGCCTATGATTCCCGCCACCGCCGCCAAGGCGCGGGCTTTTACCGCCGCAGCCAATGAGGGCTTGCCAGATCGCTTGAAGTACACCATAGAGCTGCCGCTTCCCTCTGGGATTAAGGAGAAGATGGGCTGGGGGCCAGAGGATGAGTTTCGCACTGACCCCTATCGCTATCTATCTTTCATGCAGCAGATACCAGGCGGCACGCCGTACCAGGCCAGCAAGATCAATGAGGCTATGGAAGACCCAACATCCCCTGAGTCTATCTATACAATAGGCTCTCAGATGGGTTATCGCACCTGGCCTTGGAACGAGAGCATACTGGGCGCTACAGGGGTGTTGGGGGACGACTGGTATCCGTTCGACCTGTCATCCTACGAATCCATTGCACGGGCCGTATTTGATACGGACATGACGCCATCCTCGTGGTGGCGCGAGAAGATGGGGCTAGAGCCTAACAAGTTTCTAGAGTGGCAAACACAGAAAGAAGTCAGGGCGCAGATCGTGCGTGGCGAGGACGCGGACTGGGAGGCGGCGAAGAAGAAGGCCCGCCTCAAGGGGGGCTGGCTAGCGTTCATGGCAATCCTGGGCGTTCCTGTAAAGGAGTACACCGCCGAAGAAGCTGAGCGCATGGGCATGACGACGGAGCTACGCGACGCGGTGAAGACCGACGTGGAGCGCACTGGCGGCGACCCGACCACGATGGGCTATCAAGAGCAGTGGACTTGGGCCAAGCGGCACGGGGCCACCATGAAGGATGAGTCCTCTGCAATCAATAAGTTTTACGAGGCCAACCCTGACTACCCCGACCTCCCTTGGGAGACTGAGGAGGAGTGGCAGGTGGGGCAGGATCGGTCGGCTTACTTCGACGAGTCCGGGGCTGCCCGCACAGAGCGCGACGGGCGCATAGCTGACCTGGCTATCCCTCACGACAAGACGGCATTGAGCTTGATCTACGATGACTACTTTGCTGACATAACGGCTATCAATGAAAAGTATCCTAATGCTAACATAACGCCTTCGACTGATAGGCCGATAGAGTATCTGAAAGATCAGACCCAGCAGGCGATGCTGCGCCAGCTAGACGAGACAAAGCCTGATTACTACGCCACAGTTAAGGACGAAGAAGAGGGGGAAAGAGTATACAAGACCTACGAGGAATACTCAAGCGCTGTGCGCGAGTGGGAGGCTGGCCTGAGGGCGACGGCCCTGGAGCTCTGGGGGGCAGAAATACTCAGCAATTTCTCGCACCTTGCAACCCCAGAGGCGGTGGAGGAGTATGACAAATCTCACCACACTATCGCTCGCGCTGCTAATTACACTTGGGGGAAACACATTGAATCACCCTTTTGGGAAGAAGCTCAGTGGGCCCAAGTATCACAGTTAGCAGGAGAGACGGATTGGGGGAATGTCACTGAGCGCATTTCTCAATGGTCTGGCCTGATTGAAGCGATTGCTGAGCCCGTCGAGATAGACCCCAGGATCATCGCCACTATCATAGACGTGGAGAGCAGTGGCATTGCGGACAAGGTGAATCCTAAGTCACAGGCAACGGGGTTGATGCAGGTTATGCTGTTTGAGGATCGCCCCTCTCAGGATGAATTATTCGACCCCAAGACCAACATCGAGACGGGCGTGGGGATTCTGGTAGAGTACCTGATTGGCGCAGACTTCGACCTCAAGGATGCCCTCTATCAGTACAGCGGCGGCAGTGCGTGGTCGAGCCGCAAAGCCTACGAGAAGCACTATTGGGATAGGCTGTCTGCTAAGTTCAAGGGGCTCTGGGGGGTGTCACTGGGTTCGCTACGCGCCGAGGCTCGTGACACAGTGATGTCAGGGGCTATGGAGATGGATGTCGAAACGCTACTCCCGCTCATAATGATGGAGTATCCTGGCCGCTGGACGCCCGACGAGATACGGGCGGAGCTAGGGGGCAAGGACATCATGGGCGTGTTGGAAGCCCAGAGAGTGCAGCGGCCCGACACGGTAGCCGAACGCGACGCCAGCACTGATGTTTGGGACACGCGAAGCTCCTTGCCGCCTGGCGTGTATCGCAAGGCGATAGACGAACTGCCCGAAGTCAAGGCGTTCTTGTCCACGGGGAAGAACCCCACGGCTGCGCTGGAGGCCATTGAGGTCTACACGGATGAGCACTCCGTCACGGGCAACGCGCAGGAGTGGGCGCAAGCGGAGCGGGAACACGACGAGTTCAGGCGGTGGGTGTACAACCAGCCCACGATGGGCGCCTCAATTTATGAGGAGCAGAACGCCTACTTCGCGGCCCGTGAGGAAGGACGGCGGGTAGAGCCCAGCGAGAGGTTGCAATCTTACTGGGACGCCCACGATCAATTTAGGCAGGGGCACCCGCTTTATACCCGCTTCTATTTCCCGGACTGGCAGCCACGCGAGGGCGGTGGGGGTGGTGGGGGCGGCGGTAGAGCTAGGGCCCCTACGCGGGCCGAACAGCGAGAGGAACAGGCGGCGACGTGGAATGAGTTCGCGGCCAGCTTCACGGGCGGGGCTAGCTTGCTGGAGTTGATCCAGAGTTGGCTGCTGCTATCGGAATCGCAGAGGGCGTGGTTCTTGCGAGGCAATCCAGAGCTAGCCGCGTGGCTACAAGATCAAGACCCCGAATGGTTGGGGCAGCTCAGGGCCAGCCTGGGAGCGAGCCGGCCCGTGCAGCGTGGAGGTGGCGGATTCCAATGGCGACCTGATCAACCACGTTACTATCGAAGTTGGAGTTAGAATAAAAATATAGGAGGAAATTTCGTGGCCAAACAAGAGCTTGACGTTCAGCAAGGCGATCCACCGGTCGCCGAGCCCGTAGTAGAACCAATACCAGCGGAGGCGGCGAGCACAGAAGAGACGTTTACCAAAGAAGATGTTCAGGCAATGATTGCAGAAGCGCAAGTGGCGGCCACAAGGGACGCATCGGAAGAAGCGTTCCGCCGAGCGCAGAGCAAGATTGACCAGGACACAGCCCGCTTAGCGCAAGCGCAAAGCGACCAATACGCAGCCTTTGTGGATAGGTACGGAAAGGCTTTGACCGAGCACGGTGCAGAGCCAGAGATCGTCGAAGGCTTGGCGAAACAGACGCGGACGGAGATAGCGAGGCAACAGGAGCTCCGAGAGCTTGAAGACCTACGGAAGTACAAAGCTAGCACGGAGGCAGATCAGGCTAGACGAGATTACGTGGTGCAGCAGTGCACCACGTACAAGATAGACCAGTCCGATAAGAGGCTGGACACGTCTAGCCCAGAAGCCTTCAACGGGAGTATTCTGCAAATCCTAGCCGACCGTTTGGAGCGGCGTGATAGGGACGCGGAGCGCGAGCAGAAGAAGAAAGACCTAGAGGCCCTGCAAGCAGCGGGCGGCCTCGATGTGACGGGCGGAGGTGCTGCGATGGCGGCGGCAGCGTGGAGCACGGATAAGCTGGCGTTGCACAGCGTTGAGTCCACCATATCGGAGTACATCATGCACGACTTCAACAAGCCAATGACGGTCGCAGAGTTGGGGCAGCGAACTCAGAAAGCTATGCAGCTTATGAAGAGCGACCCTGCGCTTGCGAACAATCCAAGGAAGGCTGCGAAGCGTGTGTACGAGATGGAGACGTTTGGGCGCTAGGCAAAAAAACTAAATAAGAGGGAGAGAAATGGCTATCCATACCATGACTCTCGCTAACGAATCGAAGCGGTTCTATGACATGAAGCTGCTGGAGCGGGCTCTACCAGAGCTCGTTCACGGTCAGTTCGGTCAGCAGCGCAACATCCCGCCGCACCAGGGAATTAACATCCAGTTCCGCAAGTTCGCCTCCCTGCCTGCGGCTACCACAGCTCTGACAGAAGGCACGCCGCCTTCAGCTTCCTCGCTCAGTATCAGCACCGTGGCTGCGACAGTCTCGCAGTACGGCGCAGTTTTAGATGGTTCTGACATCGTTTCAACTCAGGCCATTGACAACATACTGACCGAGGTTGCCATGTTGCTTGGTGAGAACATGGGCGAAACCTTAGACATCATAGACCGCACAATCCTGAGCGCTGGAACAAACGTACAATATTCCAGCACCGCAGGATCACGTGCTCAAGTTGCTAGTGGCATGTTCATGGACGCTGGCGAAATCCGCGAAGCAGTACGAACGCTGGAGCGGGCCAACGCCAAGCCGCATACTGGTGCCCAGTTTATCGCCGTCATTCACCCAGACACGAAAGCAGACCTGTTTGGGGATGGGGATATTCTGGATGCATTCCAGTTCGCTGGTACACGCGGGGCCTCAAACCCCGTGTTCACTGGAGAACTCGGTGACTACATGAGCGTGAAGTTCGTCGTGTCCACCAACGCCCAGATTTTTGCCAGTCTAGGACTCAGCGGGAGTGACGTATACTCTACGCTATTCTTCGGCAAGAATGCCTACGGCATAACGGAGTTGGATGCGCATAGTGCGCAGACCTACTTCGTGCCGCCTGGGGGCGATCACGCAGACCCACTGGCTCAATCGTGGAGGAATGGGTGGAAGGCCGCCCACACGTGCGTAATCCTCGACCAGAACAACATGGTTAGGGTGGAGCACAACACGTCGAAGAGCCTGTCAGCTTAATCGTTAGTGAGAGAAGGTGGGAGCCTCCCTTGCGATAGGGAGGCTCCCACCACTAAACCAACTGGAGCCCATCCTTGGTACTATCTCTGGGCTCGTTAAAATAACTAAAAAGGTCGGGGGGATTGTGGGACGAGGCACAACCTCCGTTGGAGTAAAGAATAATGGGAATGACAAGTACGAGTCCAAGACGAATATTCAACGACTGGGAGGCCAACGGGCTGCCGTATGGCGAGAACTACATCGGCAACGTCGGCAGGTCGTTCGTCATCAGTTCCGTAACAATCCTTGCCAGCACCTCTGCGACCTACCTTGCTGGCTGTACTGCTGGCACAGGCGGCATCCTGGAGTTCGCCAACGCTACTCGCGTTACTGGCGGTGCTGGCGTGGTGCGGAGCGCGTCAATCGTCAATCGTGGCGACAAAGAGCTAGACTTCAAACTGATCCTGTTCCACACCACTACAATATCTACGACGCTGACGGATGCCACGACGATGGTCATAGACGACATAGACATGGCTAACATCGCTGGCATCATCACTTGCGCAACCTCAGACTATGTAGACCTAGGCACTAACCACGCTGCGTATCTGGAAGATGAAAACATCTACTTCGACCTGCCTGCCACCGAGGATACGTTGTATGCCGCAATGCGAGTGGCTAGCTCGTGGACGCCTACCACTGTGTCGGACATAGGCATCAGCCTACACATCGAGCAACTCTAGCTTTGTCGGGGAGCCCTCGCAAGGGGGCTCCCCTCGGAATAGCTCATGCCAAGAGGACTACAAGCCAAATCGAGAACAAGAATACTGGGTGAGTGGGACGACTGGGGTATGCCCACAGGCATCACGCCCGCTGGCACGCCCATGCCCGCCGCGATGAGCGCAAGCGGGCAGTTGATCGTGGATACGTCAGAGAGCTTCGACACCCTGACGGTGGGCGGCATGACTGGCATACCTGTAAGCAACCTGGTAAGCCAGGGGCTACAGGAGCAGATGTTAGTCATGCTCAGGAAGATCGAGTATCACCTGGCGATAGCAACCGACACAGAGTTGAAAGATCAAGACGTTTAGGAGACTAAAATGCCAACGGTAAATGATCCAAACGGAACACCACAGCGGATTAGAAGCAAAGGGTTTGCGCTGGTTTACAGCGCTGCCTTGTCGCTGGCGGCACATGGAGGTGATGAAGGGAACGCCTACACCATAGTTTATAGCGGTGATCCAGGCGGCACGGACGCTGACTTTCTGTATATGCAGAACACGTCCGACTTGGAGTTACGCATTTACGAGATCAAGTTGTACTGTCTTGCAGCAGATGTAGAGGTTACAATCAAGGTCGGTTGCACTGGAACGCCTACGAACACAACCACCGTCGTTCCCGTAAATGCTCTGGTAGGCTCTGGCAACACGGCTGACGGTAATTTCTACTCGCGTGCGGGCGACTTGGCCCTGACTGGGGGGGACACCTTTGATTCGCTTATCTACGACTTTGTTGCAGGTGGGCGTGAGATGATATACGACTATCTTGGCGAGATTGCACTAGCGAAGAACCAGACCCTCGTGTTCAATAACGTAACTGATCCCAACCAAAACATCAGGATGACCGTGTACTTCTACTATCACGAAGCTATTGAATAATGTGGAAAATCTATCTCGCTGACAAAGCTGGTAACCTTGTCAAAGTTGAAGACGGCGGACTGCTGGTCTCGGTACTCTCTGGCCCTCCATTCTTGCCGCAAAAGTGCCGTGTGTATGCTCAGTTCCTCACCTCTGACGGCTTGGCGGCTGGCACGTTCCACATGGGGCAGGACGGTAGCGGCACGGCAATAGACTACTGGATTCCAGCGGACAAAGACAACGACATATACATTACCAAGTTGTCGTTCATGGTGGGGTACGGCTCGGCGGCTGACCTGTATGAGTTTGCCGACAAAGGCACCCCGCTGGCTAACGGCGTCTTGATTCAGTATCAGGACACGCATGGCGACGAGGTAACTATAGCCGCCCTCAAGTCAAACGGCGAGTTCCAGCGTCACACCAACGCTCCCATTCCAGATGTGAACTGGGAAAGCCGTGGGTTTGCTGGCGCAGGCGACTACGGTTTCTATGCCAACATAGACCTGTCCTCGATAATGCCGCCGTTTGGCGTGAAGATGGACAGGGGCACGACCCAGAAGATGCAGGTCACAATCCAGGACAACTGCACAGATGCCGACCTGTTCAACTGTAGAGCCTTTGGCTTCGAGAGGTTTGAGTAATGCTGAGAAGGCGGTACAAGCGGGTGCGGCGATCAGTCAGGCGGCTGAAGCCAAATACAAAGCGGCATATCGAGGCGGCCACCCCTATCTTCCTGGGAACGCTGCCCATCTTGGCTGTGCTTGTTCGTATGATGATATGGATGATGTACGGCCAATAAGGAGACCACGATGAAGAAAGTGTTTAGGGAGAAGCTAAAAGCCTACCGCGATCTGAAGGCAGAGCACCCAAAGAAACCGCTAGCCTTCTTCGCCAAGCACTTCGAAGTCAGCAGCGGCACAGTCTCGCGCTGGAACAGGCGGCTGGAAGAACTAACCATCGAGGATCGCATCCGCGCCGAGCTAGAGAAAGAGTTCGAGGCCAGGGTGCAGGCCATCGCGGACAAGCACGAAGCGGAGCGGGAGAAGGCAGCGGCTAAGAAGGCGGAGGCAGAGAGGCGGAAGACGGAGAACCGACATGCGCACCACGCCAGGACGTTGCGGGAGTGCGCGAAGGTGGAAGTGTGGCCGTCCCGTACAGTTGACGTGACGTGGCAGGGGCATCGCTTTACGCTGACGGGTGGGGTGAAGAACGTAGTGCCTGAAGTTATTGCTGGGGTTTACTACGAGTCACTGAGAGCTGGGCGGGAATCAGCCCAGACCATCGCGCGGTATCAGGCAGGGCAGTATCTTGGGAAACTATGATGTAGGAGAAGAAAAAAATGGCAATGAATAATAAATCTAACTCGTTCATCTTAAACGAGTGGTGGGCGACGGGCATCCCCCTCGGCACGCTAGGCGGCGCGAGCGGTTCAGCGGTGGGCGCATTTGAGCTAACCACGCCTGTGATGACTTCGGTGTCCATCCCGGTGGTTAGCACGGAATACTACTATGCTATGCCCACCAATTGTAGGTCTGTGGAGTTCCAATGCCGCTCCGAATACGACGTGCGCTACGCCTTTGAGTCTGGCAAGGTGGCCTCTGGGATTGACCCGTACAAGACGCTGAAGGCGGGTGACGTGTACTACAAAGAGCGCCTAAAGCTAACAGCTGCAACGCTGTGCTTCGCAGCGCAGACGGCGGGGATCAAGGTCGAAGTGGAGGCGTGGACATAATGCCCATCAGACAACCAAGGCGGGCTGGCATCCTATTGGAAACAGGCCAGACTACTCAGTACAACTCGGAGCTTGACGACGGCTACTACGAAGTGGGCCTGAACAAGCGTTACAGCGTGCTGACGCTGGGCCAATACAGCGGCATGTCTAACATAGACCTCGCCCACTTCTCAGACAATGACCTCACCTTCGCCCGCGTAGCAGCTACGTTCGACACCATCACAAGCGCGGCGGGCGACCTGGGCGCACTCTATAATCCAGATGACATCATCGTATGCACTGGCGCGGGCGAAGCCGGCAACAACGATACTGCGTTCACCCTCGTCCACGCCAGCGCGGGCGTCATCAGTTGTGCTACCACCACCACGCTGACCGACGAGGCAGCGAGTGCGACGGTTAGCATAGCCAAGCGTGAGGCTTTGTCTAACAATTGCGTCCAAGACTTGGTGACGGGCAGAATGTGGGCCAGGTACACCAGCGCGGAGAACGCGAAGATGGGGGCGGCGAGCGATGGTAAGATGAAGTGGACAGGGGAGTTGTACGACATCTTCCAGTGGGCTGCCGCTGCGAACGCGGCCAGTCTGGGGGGGCCGGGGGGGTATTCGGATTGGAGGATATCGAACGATGTGGAGTTGGCTAACTTGAGGAACGTACAGGCTACTACTGCTGTGCCAGACACTACAGCCTTTCCAGGTTGGCCTGCGGAGTATATATGGACGTCTACCACGTTACCTACTGATAGTAGTAGCGCTAACATAGTACACTTCTTATTCGCCCAGTTAGCAACTAATCCTAAGGGTACTGTATATTTTGCCGCACTGGTTCGAGGGGGTCTCTAACCATGCCGAACTTGACGGGTAAGACCATAGGTGAACTCAGAGCCATGACCCCATCCGAGATTCGTACAGCGATGGCTGCCCTTCTCGCCCCTCTCTCCAGGAAGGAACTAATCGAATTTGACCAGGACGCCACCGAGTTTGCCGACAAGCCCGAAGTCACCACTGGCGAGCACGGCATCATCTCGCGCACGCAGACCGTGCGGGACGCATTGGGGGACGTGGTGCGGGTGGAGAGCAGCGAATATACTTACTACAGGGACGGAGAGATTCACGACATCATTCAGTCTGTCCGCGATGCGAAAAATGTGCAAACAGCGAAGCACAGAATACGGCACTTTAGGGACGGGCGGCAGCCAGTACGGGAGGCAATGGCCGTCGAAGCAGTGATGGAGCCATAGCAACACAACACGAAAGGAGACACAGATGACCGTAACAATCGGCTTACACATGATAAGCCGCCACGAAACCGACCGCCTACGCGCCTGCCTCGAATCTGTACGGGTTGTACAGTTCGACCAGATCGTGGTAGGAATTACAAGCAAAGATGGTTGGGAAGGCGAAACGCGCCAGATCGCCGAGGAGTTTGGCACAGCCGTAGACCTGACCTGGCTGCCCAAGCTGGAGTTCGACGAGTACGGCGAGTGCATCGCCAGCTTCGCCCAGGCGCGGCAGGCAGTCTACGACCAGATGACCACAGACTGGATATTCTGGATAGACTCCGACGACGTGCTGGACGGCGCGGATCAACTGCGGCCCATCATCGAGAGGATAGACGGGCAAGGGTTTGGCTGCCTGTTCCTCGACTACCACTACGGCTTTGACAACTCTGGCAACTGCATCACCATCCTCAAGCGAGAGCGGGCGGTGAAGCGCAGCGTGGGGTGGCAGTGGATACGCAGGGTGCATGAGGGGCTGATGGCCCAGGGGCCTGTGCAGTTCGCCAAGACCGACGATGTTATCATCAAGCACAACTCCCCCACTGGCAGAGGTTGGCCCAAGCGCAACCTGGAACTGCTGATGCTGGACTACGCGGAGAATCCAGACGACAAGAGGACTGTGTGCTATCTTGGGCACCAGTATTACGCCGTACAGGACTGGAACTCCGCCGCGCCCTGGTACGAGAAGTACATCAAGCTAGAGGACAGGGCCATTGAGAAATGGCAAGCCCTCCACTTCCTGGCAGACTGCTACAGGCAGACGGGGCGATACCCGCAGTCCATCAACACAGACCTGCAAGCTATGCTGCTCATGCCAGAGTGGGCTGACCCCTACTTCGGCCTGGCCGAGACCTATGCCAGAATGAGCGACTGGGACAAGGTGCTGATATGGGACAAAAAGGGCCGTGAGGCGCAACCCGCAACGGATGCAATCTTTTTTAATCCGTTGGATTATTCGTACAACCCCGCCCTCTTTTCCAACGTCGCCTGGGCAAACAAGGGCGACTTGGACAAAGCCAGGCAAATCGTGGCCGCTGCCGCCGAGGTTGCGCCCGCCGCCGAGCGCCTACAGCAGCAACTTGCCAACTATGACCAGTTAATCGCACAGCGGGACAAGGCAATGGCACTGATGAAGCTGTGGGAAGGGGCGCCCGACGACGCCGTGCTCGCTACTCCCGTTCCTAACGACCTGCTGAACGTCCCCGCCGTCAAAGAGAAGATCACCAACGCCGCGCACCAGATACGCAGACCAGGCAGGCCGTGGGCCGTGTTCTTCTGTGGCAAGAGCCTGGAGACGTGGGGGCCGCCGTCGCTGACCGAGGGCGGGATCGGTGGCAGTGAGACCGCTGTCATCCACATGGCGCAGTTGTTGGGCAAAGCTGGGTGGCACGTGGACGTGTACAACATGCCAGGTATGTATATGGGCACCTACGACGACGTAGGGTACTGGCCGTTTCAGTGGTACGATGCCAACACCCAGCCCGAACTCATGGTGGGCTGGCGGCAGAACGGCGCGTTGCTGGCGGACTACGAGGTGGGGGGGCTGGTGAAGTGGCTCTACTGTCACGACCTCCACATGGGCGACCTGCTGACGCCAGGGCGAGCGGCCTTCTACGACAGGGTGATGCCCGTGTCACAATGGCACGGTTCGTACCTTAACATGCTGTATCCGTTTTTGGATAACGTCAAGGCCACACGTAACGGCATTGACCTGGCGCGGTTTGAGCAAGAAGTAGAGCGCAACCCGCTCAAGGTGGTGTTCTCCTCAAGCCCAGATAGGGGCATGGTGGAGCTACTGAAGATGTGGCCGCTCGTGGTGAGGGTGGTGCCGCACGCCCAATTGCATTTGTACTACGGGTTCCAAAATCTTGACAAGTATCCCCACATGGCTCAGTTCAAGCAGCACGTGGAAAGCCTTTTACAGCAAGTGCCGAACGTGACGTGGCATGGACGGGTGAACCAGGATGAGCTTGCCAGGGAGTTCTTGTCGGCGGGCGTGTGGGCATACCCCACCTCGTTCTTGGAGGTCTCCTGCATCACGGCGATGGAGGCGATGGCGGCTGGAGTGGCTATTCTAACCTCTGACTGCGGGGCGTTGCCTGAGACAGTGGGGGATAGGGGGATACTGGTTCCTGGCCGAGTCAACACCGAACCGTATCAGCGGCAGTTCGTGGGGCATCTGGTCAGCCTGCTTCAGAATCAAGAGTGGCGGGATGAGTGGGGCGCAAAAGGCATGGCGCACGCGGAGAACCTGAGTTGGGAAAAAGTGGCCCAGGACTGGATGACAGAATGGGAAGCCGCGGCGGGGGGCAAGGCAGTCCTGCCTGAGAGCGGTGCAAAGTTCTTAAAGGAGGAACGAGATGGATAAGTTAAAAATCGCAATGTGGGGCCCCCGCACAGCAGAAATCTGGGGACCCTTCAGCCCCGACGTGCTCCGCGC
>SDBU01005801.1_pt1 | contig 14681 bp, 13 predicted proteins | sample 2277071 | NCBI WGS metagenome assembly SDBU01 (sample SAMN10397929, study PRJNA504765) | marine sediment metagenome | isolation source: marine sediment core GS08_GC12, 126 cmbsf | place: Arctic Ocean: Gakkel Ridge, Loki's castle | collected 2008
ATTTGTGGGGATTTATAGCCACAAAATAGCCGTAAATGCCCGTTTTGTGGGGCCATGGCCCAGATTTGCGGCACAATTAGGACTTTTAAAACACGCTCTCAGAATATTCATGTCTAATTATCTCCTTGTCTGACGCAGATGAACGCTGATAACGCTGTTTTTTTGATCTTATCTGCGAAAATCTGCGTCCTATTTCCCGCCGATGACGACATTCTGGATGCGGATGTGGGGCGCGCCAAAGGTGACGGGCAGGCCACCCTGCCCTTTGCCACAGGTGCCGCCCGACTGCAACCACTCGAAATCGTTGCCGATGGCATCAATGTTCATCAGCGTGGTGAACAGATTGCCGGCCAGGATCACGTCTTTGACCATCTCAGCGATCTCGCCGTCGCGGATCATATAAGCGTAAGCCGAACTGAAAGAAAAGTTCTCCAACGCCGTTTGCCCACCGTACATATCGCACGCATAAACGCCCAGCTTGATGTCCTTGATCATGTCCTCGAAAGGAGTCTCGCCGCCCTCAATGGCCGTGTTGGTCATGCGCACGATGGGTGGATAGCGATAGCCCGTCGCCCGCGCGCTGCCGGTGGGTTTCTCTCCCATCTTGGCCGCCGTCTCGCGAGAGTGGAGGCGACCGACCAAAATGCCATCTTTGATCAAATCGGCCCGTCCCATCGGCGTGCCCTCGTCGTCGTATTTGTGTGTGCCACGAAGCCCAGGAAGCGATCCATCGTCAAACACGTTGAGGATGTCTTGCCCAAAACGTCGCCCCAGGACCATCATCTCTTGGGCCTTGGGGTTCTCGTAGACAAAATCCGATTCGGAGAGATGCCCAAAAGCTTCGTGGATAAAGACCCCTGCCAACCGCTGATTGAGCACGACAGGGTATTGGCCACCGACCACGGTCTCCGCGCTCAACAGGTCTACGGCGCGTTGGGCCGCCGCCTGCGCCATCTCCTCGCGTCCCAGCGCAAAGTCGAACCCATCCTGTCCAGAGCGAGCTTCTATCGCGGTCTGCACGTTGTCACCGTCTCGCGCAATTGCGCCAAAGCGTATCGTGACCATTGGCTGTTCTTCTTCCAAAAACGTGCCTTCCGAGTTAGCGAAAAAGACGCGGCTGAAGGTGTCGTTGTAGCTACACTGCGTGTCCACGATCTTGTCGCTGTAGCCTAGCAAGATGTTGTTGTACCCCTCGACCAGGGCCTTTTTGTCGGCCATCGTCACGCCTCGAAAGTCGTGCGCCAGCGCCACCACGATTCGATCCTCAGAGACGGGGACGGGAGCCAGTTCAATTGGCTCCTCGCTTTGAGCGACCCTGGCGCATTGGTATGCCTGCTCGACCTTGGTCAACAGATCGCCACGGTCGTTGAATGTAGCGATGCCCCAGCCGCCATCCTTGCACAGGCAACGCACGATGCCCCCCGCATCAATCACCGCGCTGGCCGTCTCCAGGTCTTGGCCACGATAGGCAACGGTCGTGGCCTCTCGTTCTTCTATTCGGATTTCGGTGTAGTCGGCCTGGCTACTCTTTAGTGCTGCTTCGATTTTGTCTCGCATACGTTCTCCTCCTTCAAAAGCTGCCAATAGAAAGATAGCCCATCGTCCTTCAGAGCCAAAGCCAGGGCTTCCTGGGAATCGGTCATGCGAGCCCAACTGTGCTCAGGCAGGAATCCCGATTTGCCTCCCACTAACTCCGCACCAGAGCTTAGCAGCTTGCTTAGAGGAACATCATGATGGGCTGTCTCCAGTATGTGAACTGGCTTCAGCCAGATGAGGGCTGGAAGTTCCATCATGGGCCAGGGTTGCCCATCGAGCTCAGCAAGGAAAATGACCAGGCAGGTCTCACCCTGGTTGTTCTCGTGCCAGGGCTGGTGTGGCGGCGTGCGGTAGTAGCGAAAGACCACGGCTGCCGGACGCTCTTTGCCTCGTAATGTCGCCCGCTCGACATCGCCCTGGCTACGCACGATGATGGTCTCGGGGCATGGAAGCAATCTGACACCACAGCCTATCTCCTCCTGGGCCTCCCGCAGTACGCCGGCCGTCAGGGACTCGTCTTCGTCCTCTACACCACCGCCGATGCCTGTTAGCTCGATTATCTGGCGGGAGTCTTCTGCTCGTGGTGGGCGAATGCCATACAGGAACCGACCACCCTGGCGCAGGATCAGGCTGGTTCCCACGAAGACGTCATCGGGCACAATGTCAGAGAGATGCTGAGGCTTTTCGGCGACTTCGTGCGTCACTATGTTACTCCTTGCAAATCAGAGATAGTGTTTCACTAATTCAGACCCAGCACCCAGTACAGCGTTTTCTCTCTCGTGACCTCTTCCCCAAGCTGTATTTGACTGGCATCCAGGTAGCGCATAAACTCCCGGAAGCAAGCGGCTATTGCAGCCTGCATGGTCCCATCAGGTTGGACGCCCTCTTCCCACCACCAGTTGGTGATGGTCAGCTCGCGTATCTTTTTGTCGAAGGACGGATCGAAGCGAGCCGCGAAACGATCGCCGTAAATCAGTTGCGGCCTACGACGTTGATGGGGTCAAACTGGATGCAGCCGACGTGGCGGATAAAATCCACGATTCCGGCCTTGCCTTCCAGCCGCCGTGGCGGCCATAGGCGCTGGTGTGCCAGCAAGAATCGCCGGGCGTGGGTTTTGCTCAAAGTTATGGTTGGGGAAGGGAGACTGGTCTTGGGCATAGTTTTTGTCCCCGAACCGAAAAAGGCTGTTGGGGACCGTCTGCGTCACTCCAACAGCCTTTCTCAGCTTCAAGGACTACAGATGACCAGAAGCCGATACCGGTTTGCCTGTGGGCAAAAGCGTCCAGTAGCAAGCCTGTATCTGGCGTTCCAGGCCTGGCAGAACTGGATCTACCAAGCCTAGCGGATGGCCTTCTCCGTCTGGAGATCGAAGGCGTGCATGTTGTCTATGTTCACCACAACCTCAATCGTGTCCCTCACCCTGACGCCGGTCCGAGGGTCAAACCGACCCGTGAAGCTCTTCTCCCCTATCAAGAAATGAACAAAAACTTCATTTCCCATCAGCTCCGTCACATCTACCTGGGCCTTGATCTTGCCTGGCGTGATGTTGGGAGGGGTAAACTGGGGATCATGGAGGTCATCGGGCCTTATGCCGAAGATCACCTTCTTGCCTTTGTAGGGGAGAAGTACTTGCAGCTTATCCCCAGGAACTTTCAGGCGAAAAGTGCCACCGTCCACGTAAAGGTCCCCATCCTCGCCCACCAGGGTGGCCTCGAAGAAATTCATGGCTGGACTCCCGATGAACCCGGCCACGAAGAGGTTGGAGGGGTAGCTGTAGAGGTTCTGAGGAGTGTCCATCTGCTGCAGGAGGCCATCCTTCAATACCACCACCCTCGTCCCCATGGTCATGGCCTCCACCTGGTCGTGGGTCACGTAAATGAAGGTCGTCTCCAGCCGCTGGTGAAGCTTGGAGATCTCGGCCCTGGCCGACACCCTCAGCTTGGCGTCCAGGTTCGACAGCGGCTCGTCCATGAGGAAGACCTTGGGCTCCCTGACGATGGCCCTCCCCACAGCAACCCTCTGCCTCTGGCCTCCCGAAAGCTGCTTGGGCTTACGAGCCAGAAGCTCCCCGATCTTGAGAATGTTGGCTGCTTCCTTCACCCTCCTTTCTATCTCGTCCTTGGGCGTCTTCCGCAGCTTCAGCCCGAAGGCCATGTTGTCGTAGACGCTCATGTGGGGGTAGAGGGCATAGGACTGGAAGACCATGGCGATGTCGCGGTCCTTGGGGGGGACGTCATTAACTAACTGGCCCCCGATGTAAATGTCGCCCTCGGTGATCTCCTCCAGGCCGGCCAGGAGGCGGAGGGCAGTGGTCTTGCCGCATCCCGAGGGGCCCAAAAGCACCAGGAACTCCTTGTCGGCGATCTCAATGTCCAGGTCGTCGACGGCCACCACATCGCCAAAATGCTTGGTGACCTGCTCGTAAGTTACACTAGCCATAATATCGCTCCTTTCTTTTCAAATCATGTTTCTTGTGGCTGCTCCACACTGTAAGTTCAAAAGATGGCACCGTGAGCACAGGTGTATTATATCCTCAAATTGCCTCTTTGTCAAAGAGACGCGGGACTCGACAAACCAAGGATGCTGGTCAGTGATGTCTTCATAGCATTGGGGGTAGCTTTAGTAGATAACGCCTCATACCTAGCTGCCAAAGCGTGGCAGCCTGCTCTGTAATCCCGTTTTTGTCGCAGACCATCACCTCCTTCCCCTGTCCAGCGTTGGCAATGTCACGACGGAATAGCGGAAGACGAAAGACACGAATGTATAAAATGATAGCCCATAACAGAGCTTTTGTCAAATGCCTGGGACGCTGGGCCAAAGATCCCGCGCACTACCTTGTTCCCTCAGAAGTTCACGTATCCGAACGGCTGCGCTTTTCGGACTTCCCTGGCATGCAAAAAGGCCAAGCTTCTCAAAACCTCCAACCTCCTGGGAACAGGGAAGGAATTCAAAATAAATCCCAGCGCCAGGGCCATTGTTGGCAATCACGTTGTATGCCAGTTCCCTGCCGATCTCCGGCATGATCAAGTGTATGGCCCGAATAGCATCACGCCAACCTTCAGCGACTGCCACGATTTCAGCGTCGGTCAACTCGTGAAGATGCTTCTTACCTGTTTCTTTCACGAGGAGCATCATGTCAAACGGGCGCCGCATGAAATACGGTACCAAGAGGGTTGCTGGCCCATAGTCCTTGATCACAAGTTCAGAGGGATTTTCGCGCAATAGATATGTGGAGACTGTTTCCCCACGCTCCCTTTCGAAGCGCCAGTTGTCACGCATCTGCCTGGGCATGACATTGCTGAGCGCGATTTGCTGGTGACCGTGAGCGAGAGAACCGCCAACGAGGCGACCGTGGTTTTTGATGATCAGAACCAAACCGTGATAGCCGTCCGGATCCTCCCAAGACTCAGACGGGGGCAAGAATTCCTTAGAGTCTGTGAGAATCTTCCTTTCCAGAGCCGCAAGTCGTTGCATGACGACGACGCGATCCGAAAGGGGCATGTTGTGCCAATCCTTGTCGTGTTGAGACGATGTCCATTGAAGAAAATGCAAGCCGTGGGACTTTCGCCCTCTAGTCTCAACAGGCGCCAGGGTCCAGGCCAGAGGCGGGAGGCAACCGCGGTTGCACGCAATCCCCTTAGAGCGATTACGGTTGATCTCCAACGGGTACAGAATGGGGAAAAGGTTCTTGTTAATAAAGGTAAAACCTTCACTGAGGTCAGCGACATCAATGATGCCTGTTGTTTTGCCTTTACAGATGATACATTCTTGCTCCGAAGTGCTTGCTGGCGGCGGTTGATAATCGTGGGGCCGGCGGGCGCGAGAGGAATTGTATATGATTCGGTCTCCGTTCCTGGGATCAATCTGATACACACCATCTGGAAGGAACTCGGAGATCCCCTCTTCCTCCCGAAACAGCGTCACCAACTCAGGAAACGAGAGAGCTTCTATGTCCTCAGCCTGGAGAATAGCTGCAAGTGCCTCGCGGTTAAGTCGCCGGCTCATGGTCGCGAACTCCGGGGTCTAGGCCGATGGCATCGAGAAAGTCGCTCACCCGATTCTCCCAGGTGAAGTAGGGGACGGTAGCGTGATAGGCATTTTGCCCCATCGCTTTTCGCAGTTCATCATCGGAAAGAAGCATTTCCAAGGCGTAGGCGAACCCGTCCACATCGTCTGCCTGGACAACAATGGCGCCGCGCCCCAGTTTCAAAGGCGGGCTGCCCTCTTTGAAATGGACTTCTTTGGCATCGGTTCCCAGCAAGTATTCGGTCACGAACGGAACAAGATGGCTTGCCACCACCGGAACGCCTGTGGCAGCCGCCTCCTGCGCCGACATGCCGAAACCCTCCATGACAGACGGCGTACAGTAGACATCTGTAACCGCGTAGAGGGTCGGCAATAGATCCCAGACGGAGCCTACCACTGCGATGTGGTTCTGCAAATTGAGGCCGCGGATCAAATGCTTGAGCTTCCCGGCCAGATCTTCTTGGTTCTCGTCAATGGAGACCACGAGAAAGCTGTTTGGAGTTCGCTGATGGGCGGGTGCAGCACCTTCGGCAAAGGCTTTGATCAACACGTCTTTGCGTTTCGTGGTGTCTGTGCGGCTGATTTCCGTGACGATCTTACATTCACGCACTTCCGCCGGCGGCAATGCCGCTTCGCTTCCTTCGCCAGACCGTTGGCTCAGAAAATCCCAGACGTTGTCTTCATTCGATACTTCTCGGGGGTGATAGCGATCTGTGTCTACACACGGAGGTAAGAGCAAGGGGGCTTGGGTGTATCCATAGTCTTCCCTCAACGCTCGCTCAACTACGGAGGACGTGGCCGCGATGGCGTCTAAATCCGGGATCAGGCTTCTTTCGGTGGCTATACGTTCATCTACTCGCAGGCCGATCCAGCGATCTGGCGGCACGTTGCGCTTCTTGATGGCGCCCAGAGAGTGAGGGAGCCAAACATGCTTCACTCGTTCTTGACGATCCCTGTTGTATAAAATCCCGATCTTGGCCCCGTCCCAGTAGTGGGACATGATCAAATCAACCCTGGCCCCTTCGGCGTTGAGGAAACTCTTCAGTGATTCGACCAGACTGGGTATCCGTTCGTCCATATCCTCTTTGCGGACGAATTTGGGCCACCCATCCTCCATATACAGAATGCGCTGGTGCTCGTCCTTGTAATGAACTCCTTTGCGCCACTCGCCGGTGACTGGATGAGGATACCCTCCGCGATTCACAATCGTGACCTTGAAGCCAAGCTTCGCCAATGCGGCGGTGTATTGGTTCACAAACACATTCTGCCCACCGGTGTCTGGAAGGCCGGGAATGATCTTCCACTGGTGGATGCCGTGGTTGGTGATCATCAATATATGTTTCCTGGGGGAAACAAGAAACGCTTTGTGCTTTTCCTGGAAAACGACTGGTGCGTCAGACATGAGACAATCTCGATTGGGTGTGGCCAAAACCTGCAGTAGTGACGACTTTAGTCGTTCCAAGCGCCTGAAGTCGCCATTACTTTCCACAGATTTTGGCCACCCCCATCTCAATTTTGTGGGTATCCTTACGAGCGCCAATCCACCGACAGATTCCCTTCGCCATCCACCGTCACCGGCAGTGGGTCGCTCAGCTCACCGACAAACGCGCCGTCGGGAGCGAACATGCGCGACGCCAGGAAAACCCACTCGCCCTCAGGACCAAGCACCAACTTGCCCGCGTATAGCGAGCCGATCCGGTCGCCGACCAGGAACTCATCGGTGGAAAAGCGAAACGGCCCCAGTGGGCTGTCGGCGACTAGATAGTGGGTACCGGTGACCGGTTCCAGGCCGGCGCGCTGACGCCAGTGGCCTGAATGGGCGCTGGCGACTGTGCAGAAAAGCAGATAATAGCGGCCGTTGATTTCTACGAGTTGCGGCACTTCCAGGTGGCCGAAATCGCCTGGTTCCGTCACGGGAGGAAGCACTTCCCAATGAATCAGATCCTCAGAGCGGGCGTGGGCGATCACACCGCGGCCATCCGTCGGACCATGGTTGACCCGAGCGGTGACTAGAGCGCGAAAGTCGCCGTTTTCCGGATGTTGAAAAACCCAGGGATCCCGCCAGGCCTGATCGTGCCACAGGCTCAGGTCGAGTTGTTCATACCAGCGAGGGTCAGTGCTGATGAGGGGATTCGCCGCGTGCTTACGCCAGTGGATGAGATCGGTGGAGGTGGCCAGACCGATGCGCTGGATGAGGCCCCTCTCGGCCCGGTTGCCACCGGTGTAGAAGAGATACCACAGCCCGGCATGGTGAATGATGCTGCCAGTCCAGGTGGTGTAGTTATCCCAGACATTTGTGCTGGCCGGGCTGGGATGTAGCGCATCGGGTAGCACCTGCCAGGTGCGCAGGTCTTGGGAGACGGCGTGGCCGATAGAGACGTTCCAATGGCGCAGTTCCTGCTTGCCCAAAGAACGGGGCGCTTGCAGATAGAAAAGGTGATGGTCAGGGCCATCTTGGACCAGCCAAAAGTCCCAAAGCCATTTATCGGGCAATCGTAATGCCATAGTAAGAGACGCCCACAGACCTACGCCCCTCCTTTGATTCCACTGGTGGCCACGCTCTGCACGAACCACTTCTGGAACAGCAGGAAGACGATGAGCACCGGGATGGTGATCATGGAGGCGAAAGCGAAGATGTCGCCCCACACCTTCGGGTCGTAGCTGAAGAACTGCTGCATGGCCACGGGCAGGGGCCGGTACTCAAAGCCGCGGGTCACCATCAGCGGCCACAGGAATTTGCCCCAATTGGCCAGGAACTGCAAGATGGCCACGGTGGCGAAGACGGGCCGCGACAGGGGCAGGATGATGCTCCAGTAGATGCGGAACGGGCTGGCCCCATCTACCAACGCGGCCTCGTCCAAATCCTTGGGCAGACCGATGAAGAACTGATAAAACAGGAATATAGAAAAAGCGTCGGCGATGAAGGGGATGATCTGAACGTGGTAGCTATCGAGCCAGCCAAACTGATTGACCATCAACAGGAGGGGGACGGCCACCGCTTCGAAGGGGATGATGATCAGCGCGATGATCAGCGCCAGGATGCCCTGACGCCCCCTGAAGCGCAGCCGGGCCAGGGCGTAGGCGATCATGCTGTTGATCACCAGCCCTCCCAAAACCGTGCTACCTACGATGAACACAGAGTTGAACATGATCCGCCCGAAGGCCATCTGGTCGAAAACGTCGCGGTAGTTCTGGATCCCTATCTCGCCGTAGGGTACGAAGGCCACCAACCTGCTCATATCGCGCACGATCTGCGACTCGGTGGTCTTGATCGAGGACACGACCATGAAGATGATGGGGAAGAGGAAGAAGAAGGCCAGCAGGATCATTACCAGATAGGTGATCCCCAGCCGAATCCCCTTCCGAATCCGGTAGCCCAGGCTGTAGGGAGTTGCCGCAGTTACTGTAGTAGCACTCATCTCAGCTCACTGCCCTTTCTTCTCGCAGGAACACCCGTTGCAGCAGCGAGACTCCCAGCACGATCAGGAAGAACACTACCGAAATGGCGGAAGCGTAACCAACTTTGAGCTGCTTAAACCCCTGTCTATACACCAGGATCATGGTCGTCATGGTGGCCTCCTGCGGCCCGCCCCTGGTCATGACCCACACCTGGTCGAACAGCTTGAAAGCCAGAATGGTGGTAGCGATCACCACGAAGATGGTGGTGTTGCGCAGTTGGGGCAGGGTGATATTCCAGAATTGCTGCCAGCGGTTAGCGCCATCCACCTGAGCGGCCTCGTACAGCTCGTCTGGGATGCCCTGCAGGCCGGCCAGGTAGATCACCATCTGGAATCCCACCCCCTGCCAGATGGACAGCAGCATGATGGCGGGGAAAGCCAGCTTCGTGTTGATCAGCCAGTCGTAAGGACCCAGGCGACCAAATGAGATGGTCTGGAGGAAGGCGTTAATCAAACCCTCCCCAGGGTTATACAAAAAAGTCCAGATGATGGCCACCACGACCATGGTGGTCACCACTGGACTAAAGTAGACGGTGCGGAAGACGTTGACGAAGCGGAGTTTCTGGTTGACCAGAACGGCCAGCAAAAGGGCGAAAGCAGTCTGCAGCGGAACGACGACGGCGGCGAAGACGAAGTTGTTGAGCAGCGCCCGATGGAAGGCTTCGTCGTCGAGCAGGCGCACGAAGTTGCGGAGGGCGATGAAGCGGGTGGGCAGGTTGAGGTTGGGGATGAGCCGCTGATTCGTGAAGGCCAGACCGAAGGCCATGAGGAACGGGATCAGCAAGAAGACGATCAGCAGGAGCAGTGCTGGAGCGGAGAAAAGCCAGGCCATGATGGCCTCGCCTCGTCGCCGGCCGGTGAGCCCCTTCTCGGCCGGTACCGCTTTTGCGGTCAGAGCCTGTACTGCCATGATGTCCTCCTAGTTGAGTGGCTGGGGGCTCGGTCGGAAACCTCGCCCATCGAGACTTCTCGAGCCCCCAGCCGTTTACGTCTGATACAAGCTGTTATGGGCTCGGATACCCCTGGTTGTCCTCGATGTCCTGATCAATCTTCTTGACCGCCTTGTCCAACTCGGTCTTGACATCGGCGCCAGTCACGATGTTCTGGATCGCCTCGGCGAAGGACTCGGTGATGGTCGGATAGGCCGGAGTGATGGGCCGCGGCACGGCCACCCCTCCCTCCAACTGCTGGACGAAGATGTTCAACGGACCACCCTCACCAAACAATTCCGACTTGGCCAGGGCCGACTTGCGAGCCGGCACCGCACCGTTGGCGTTGGTCATGCGCAGGATCTGATCCGGGTCAATCAGATACTCCAGGAACTTCCACGCCGCCTCGGGATTCTTGGACTGCGACGTGATGCCCCAGCACCAGGAACCCATCCCCGTGGCCGCCTTCGCCCCAAACTTCGGCATCGGCAGCAGCACCAGGTCGTCGCCCAGGTTCTCGCTGTGCGGCCGTCCACATCCAGTGACCAACGAAGGCCAGGGCTGCTTTCTTGGTGCCGTAGAAACTGTCGTCCCCCGCCGGCTTGACGTTGGCATACCCATCCTCGAACAGGCTCTGGAACCACTCCAACGCCTCCACCGCCTCGGAACTGTTGAGCACGCCGTCGGCCGACTGGTAGTCGCTGCGATCAATCAGGTCAGCACCCCAGCTCTGGATGATGGGCGAGAACCCATAGGTGTACCACTCGCCCTGACCGTAGTTCATCTTGAAGTCAATGGCGTATTCCACCTCGTCCAAAGCCTGCAGCTTCTCCAGGGCGTCGTTGAACTCGTCAAGAGTCCAGGCGTCCTCGATGCTGGTGGGGATGCGCACCCCAGCCTTCTCCAAGTAAGCCTTGTTGCCCCAGATGGCCAGACCAGAGTCAAAGGTGCCCAGGGCGTACAGCTTGCCGCCGTAGGTGCCCTGCGCGATGATCGAAGGCAGGAAGTCGGCCTTCAACGAAGCGGACACGTATGGATCCATGGGGGTCAGGTGACCGGCCCAGGCGTAGTTGTACAGGAACGGGCCATCGAAGTCCAGCAGGTCGGGCAGATCACCAGCCAGGGCGGCCGCGCTCACCTGCTCGTTGTAAGAACCCTCAGGCAACCGTATGGCCTCGACCTCCACCTCGTCCTGCATGGCGTTGAAGTCCTCCACCTGAGCGTCGAGCACATCCCGCTCCTCACCCTTCCCTGAGTGGAACCAAACCTTGATCTTCACCTTCTCCTTGGGTACCGGCGTAGGCTCTTCCTTCGGCTTGGGGGTCGCGGTAGGTGCGGGCTTAGGGGTCGCGGTAGGTTCGGGTTTGGGCGCACAGGCAGTCATCAGCACTGCTATAGATGTTCAGATAATGATTTGGACATTTGGCCCGTTTTTCACGCTTGCTGAAAGGTCATTTTGTCCAAAACATTATCTGAAGGACTATATCACCAGCAAGGCAGTGCCCACAATTCTTGCGATTTTCATTTCTGTTTCCTCCTTTTGTATTTTGGATTGGGGACGGATTTATCGTCCGTACCCTGGCTGCTGGACCGCAATCCAGCGGCGGCGAGTAAGAACAAGTTGTTTCTCTAGCATCACCCCCTTTTCATGTTCGATGTCGGCAATGTCACTACAGATGTCGGAAGATGAGAGATTGCCAATATTGTAACCCATAACAGGGACTTTGTCAAGTACTTGGACGTTGGGCCGCTAGCTTCCCATCAGATGAATCCAGCGGCGATCTTTCGGTAAATGGCCTCCCTGTCGAGGCTGCCGGCGATGGGGCCTACCGTCCTCAGCTTGATCTCGGCCACCTCACGGCCCACGAGAACTGCTTCGTGCGGCGAACGGCCGTCCAGGATGGCCACCAGAAATCCGGCCCAGAAGGCATCGCCCGCGCCGGTGGCATCGGCCACCGGCACATGCCGCGATTTCACGTGCAGCAACCGCCCCTCCCCATCCTCGTAGACGGAGATGCCCTGCGCCCCCTGGGTCAGGACCACCCGCTTCACGCCCCAATCGTGGAAACGTCTAGCGCTGTCGGAGAGCGAGAGATCCGCTCCGAACAGCCGTTGGCAGTCAGTTCGGGACGGCTTGACCACGTCCACGTATCGGCAAGCCTCGGCCAGCACCTCGGCGGGCTCGGTCGGAGACCTTCGCCCATCGGCGTCCCACAGGCTGAAATGATAATTCGGTTCGAGGGAGATCAGGCAGCCACGGGCTCGTGCTCGGCGCAGCGCGTCCAACACGGCGGTGCGGCTGGATTCCTGGGACAGGGCAAAGGCGGAAGTGTGCACCACTCTGGCCCGCTCGATGGCTGCCTGCGGCACGTCTTGCGGCGATAGACGGGCATCACTGCCCCGATAGATGACAAAATCGGCGGTGGCCGCGCTGCGGGTGACGAAGGCCAGGGTGGTGCGCGCTGCGGCATCCGTCTTCAGATAGTCGCTGCTGATCCCCTGCCGTTCCATCTCTCGGCGCACGAAGCGTCCGAAGGGGTCATCGCCGACCCGGGCCGCCACCGCCGCCCGGCCGCCCAAACGGCCCACGTTGGCCGCCAGGTTGGTCACCGAACCGCCCAGGTAGCGGCGAAACCCACCGGCCTGCTCCAATTTGCCCACCGCTTCGGTGGAGATGAAATCAACCAGCGCCTCGCCCACCGACAGAACGTCAATGTCTCCTTCGGGAATCCGCCACGTCACGGGCCACCTTCTCCTTTGATGAAGTACAATTCGGCCAGCTCCTCCAGCGGGATGTCGTTCTCAGGAGTCGGCTGGAGGAAGTAGGGATGGATGGGCAGGGAGGGGAATTGCAAATTGTGAATTGTGAATTGTGAATCAGGGTCGGGCTCGGTCGGAGACCGTGGAGGTTTCCCGCGCCCATCGAGCCTCCCCAGAATCTGCTCGAACTGGCGGGCGGTGCTTTCCCAGGTGTAGCGGTCGTGTACGCGACGGCGACCGGCCTCGGCGTAGCGCCGCCAGGTCGCCTCATCGCCCAGCACTCGGAGCAAACCGCGGGCGATGTCGGCCGGGTCGAAGGGGTCAACCAGCACGCCGTACTCCTCGTCGCCCTCCCGCAGGCTCTCTGCTGGGCCGCCGTTTTTGGTGACCACGGCCGGCAATCCAGCGGACATGGCCTCCAGCGGGGCCAGCCCGAAAGGCTCGTGATAAGCAGTCAGAGCGAACACCGACTGACTCTCGGCCAGGAAACGATAGGCAGCCGCCAGCTCGTGCTGGCTGTCCAGCGAGAAGAGGCTGATCTTGCCCCGCAACTCACCTTCATCCACCACCGCCATGACCTGGGCCAGCACCTCCTTGGCTCCCTCGTCGGCCTGCCCTGTGGAATAGGGACAATTCCACAGGGCCTGGGTGTAGCCGGCCAGCGGGTTGTCCAGCCCCCGGCTGACCAACAGCAGATTGGCCTTGGCCTGCAACGGTCGGCTTTCGGCGAAGGCCCGCACCAGCCCGAGGTGATTCTTCTTCACGTCCAGCCGACTGGAGGCCACGACGACGGGCAACTCCCGTCTCCCTGGCGCGATGTCTCGGGCCAGCCTGGCCCGAACTTTGGCGCGGGTGGCCTGCTCGACCGCGCTCCGGGCTTCTTTGTCGAACACCTGCAGATTGACGCCGGGGGGGATGACCATCAGTCGCCGGTCGTCGTGCACGTCAATGGCTCCGCGATAGGCGGGATGGGCGTACTGCTCAAAGCGCTCCAGGGCGGTGCTGGCCGTGCACACGCTGGCCTGGCTCATGGCGATGCGCTCGGCGGTGATGCGGCGGGCAAAGTGGAAGCGGGCGTCCAGCTCAGCCAGGTTGTCCCACATCGCGCCCAGCTTCTCCATCTTCTGCGCTCCCAGCGAATGGGGGGTGAAAGTGAAGGGGATGCCCGTTTTTTCCCGCAAGACCGCTGCCGTGAGGCCGCCGTCGGCGTAGTGAGCGGTGATGGCATCCGGGAAGCGGCCTCCCTGCTGATAAAAGCCGATAATGTGGAGAGCGAATTCAGTACCCAGATAGGGCCACAGTTCCTCTTTCGGCAGGAAGCGGTCGCCGCCAAAGGGGAGGCGCACGATGCGCACGCGCCCCCCGGTCCCCCCAACCCCTCGGCCTTGCTCAGGGCAGGCTTTGGGGGGGCAGGGGGGCTCGTGGCCGGGGTAGGCATCCAGCGGGGCGGCGAACTCAGGCCAATGGGGGTCCACGACTTGGCGGGTGATGATGTCCACCCGATGTCCCCGCCGGGCCAGCGCCAGGGCCACCTCTTTGACGTACACCAACTGGCCGCCGAAGTCAGGATGTTGGGTCCAATAGCTGTCATGGGGATCGAAGTTCCCCTGGGGATTGAGAAAGGCGATGAACATGATCTCGGAAGCCTCCTTTGCCGGGCCTGTTTCGGATGCGCCTTCGAGTATCATAGTATGATTCCTATCTTTTGTCAAGCGTTCCCTGAGATTTTTTGAGTTTGTCAATCGTGGCTTTTACTGCTATAATGAGGGTGCCTTATCAGAAGCGAGGGTTCTCAATGGAAATCATACTCACCCACGAAAACACCGACTTCGACGCTCTGGCCTCACTGCTCGGAGCGTGGAAGCTATATCCGGACGCGATACCGGTTCTGCCCCGGCGGCCCAACCGCAATTTGCGCCATTTCCTGACCCTCTACTGGGACGAGCTGCCCTTCGTGCGGGCCGATGATCTG
>SDBU01005802.1_pt1 | contig 14679 bp, 11 predicted proteins | sample 2277071 | NCBI WGS metagenome assembly SDBU01 (sample SAMN10397929, study PRJNA504765) | marine sediment metagenome | isolation source: marine sediment core GS08_GC12, 126 cmbsf | place: Arctic Ocean: Gakkel Ridge, Loki's castle | collected 2008
CCTGGGAGACCGGCCCGTGGCCGCCAAAACTGGAACCACGAACGACTTCAAAGACAACTGGACGATTGGCTTCACGCCCCAGATTGCGGTGGCGGTGTGGGTGGGCAACAATGACAATGAAGAAATGAAAGATGTGACCGGCCTGTCGGGTGCCGCTCCCATCTGGAACGACGTGATGACCTATTACCTGCAAGGCCAGCCAGTCGAATGGTATCAACGTCCTCCTGGCCTGGTCAATGAGCAGGTAGACGCTACCTCCGGCTTGCTGCCCACCGACCATAGCCCCAGCACTGTTTCCGAGATGTTCCTGGAGGGGTCTGAGCCGACAACGCCCGACAATGTTCATCAGGCGTTTCGCCTCAATCGTGAGAACGGCAAGCTAGCTACGGTCTTCACCCCGCCTGAGTTGGTGGAAGAGAAGGTCTACGAGATCTACCCGCCGGTGGCAGATGATTGGATGCGCGACAATGACATTCCCCAACCGCCGAAGGAGTATGATGACGCTCCCGGGTCACCAGCCGGCGGCGGGCCGGTGGCTATCACGGGTCCCAGGCGCTACCAATACGTGAGCGGCGGGGTCGTCATCACCGGCAATGCCATGATCGACAACTTCGCCCTCTACCGTCTGGAATATGGCCAAGGGCTCAACCCCACCTCGTGGAACCTGCTGGGCGGCGATCACACCAACCAGGTAGATAACGGACCATTGGAGTTCTGGGATACTGCTGAGCTGCCCGAAGGGTTATACACGCTTCAGCTGACCGTCGTCCGCCACGACCAATCCTTCCAGCAATCCGCCGTTCAGGTGACAGTGGACAACACGCCTCCCACGGTGGTCTTTCTCAACCCCCCGGAGGGCAAGATCTACCAGATGGAGGCAGACGAGTGGGTCAATATCCAGGTGGAGGCGTTGGACAACATCTCGATGGACCGGGTGGAGTTCTACCTGGATGGGAACAAGATCGATGAGTCCACCGTGGCACCCTATAGCAGCCTTTGGAATCTGGTCATGACCGACACCGTACCGATTCCAGGTACCGCCATCACCGAGACCCAGGCAATTACCAACCCCGATGGCACCGTTGGCCAGCAGGTGATCACCCTGACTGAAGTGATCTCCATCACCCACCCCGAGATGCCCGATCAAGTCATTGGATACATGCAAGTCTATTCCGGCGGCCTGACCGTGATCTCGAACACGACCAGCATCACGCCAGGCATAGGCTACACGGAGACCCATACCATCACGGTCATCGCCTACGATGCTGCTGGCAATGAGACCGAGAGCGAGCCAGGCATCTTCTCCGTCATCCACGATCCCGAGGTAATGGAGGAAGAGGCAAGACCAGAGGCGGTGCTTCGCCGGCGCCGATACCAACGTCCGGTGGAGACCGGTATCTTATCGACCCGATCCGAGGTGGCCGCTGTCAGGGGGCCACCGCTCTATCGCAGCCTTGCGAAGGTTACTTGAACCTTCGCAAGGCTTGGAGAGTGGCGGGAGGTGTTAACCAGCCATGTACATCCTGATAACCAACGATGACGGGATCGATGCCGCTCCCTTGCTGTCCCTAAAGAAAGCACTGGATCGCGTGGCTGACACCATCGTGTTCGCCCCCGATCAGAACTGGTCGGCCGCGGGCCATCCCAAGACTATGCACAAGCCTTTGCGCGCCGATCCGGTCACGCTGGCGGATGGCTCTCAGGGTTTCTCCTGCAGCGGTGCGCCGTCCGACTGCGTGGCACTGGCCTGGTTGGGCCTCATTGAGCCCAGGCCAGACTTGGTTGTCTCCGGCATCAACCTGGGGTCCAACCTGGGCTACGATATCTTCTACTCAGGCACGGTGGCTGCCGCCGTGGAAGGAGTGGTCAGCGGCATCCCGGCCCTTGCCCTGTCCCTCGCCGCCTTCGACCCGGCTGAGTGCGACCGGATGGCTGATTTTGCTGCCCAATTGGTACAACATTTGGAAAGCCACGGGTTGCCGGCGGACATGTTCCTCAATGTCAATTATCCGGCTGTGCCGTGGGATGAAGTGAAAGGGGTGGCCGTCACCCGGTTGGGACGGCGGGTATACAGGGATGAGCTGGTCTCCCGCACCGACCCACGCGGGAAACCCTATTACTGGATCGGCGGTGAGCCGCCCAGCGGGGTCCCTGACACTGGTACCGATATCTGGGCCGTTGCCAATGGCTATGTGTCAGTCACGCCGGTTCATCTGGACATGACGGCCTACCGCTTCCACGAAGAGCTGCGCCGCTGGGACATCCAGCTGTCATAGGCCGGCTCCAGGGACACATCCGCCGCTGGAATAGCAAAGAGGCGACCGGCCGGTCGCCTCGAAGCATCTCTCCAACAACGTTGTAGCGTTGTAACTGCTCAGGCTGCTGCCTGAGCAGCAACGTAGCGCTTATGAATCATCTCCCTCGAAGCGCGACAGGTCGAGTCCCCTAAGGTATGCGGCGAATTCAGAGCCGATGTCTGGCCGATCCAGCGCAAACGCCACCGTGGTCTTGAGAAACCGCAGTGGGTCCCCGGTGGTGAACCATGTGCCCTCAATGGGATGGACGAGGACAGGATCGGTCTTTGCCAGCTGACCGATGGCATCGGTTAGCCACAACTCTCCTCCCTTTCCCACCCTGAGGTTCTCCAACTCATCAATGATCCTGTGGGAGAGGACAAAGCGTCCCAATTGGGCCAGGTTAGATGGAGCCTGGTCCCGAGAAGGCTTCTCCACTATGTATTCGAGTTCGTTGTGATCAGTGCTCTCTTTCAGCTTGACCACCCCGTACCGGTGGATCTCATCGGAGGGTACCTCTTGCACGGCGATGACGGCCTCTGGACCGTATCTCTCATACACCTCAATCAGCTGTTTGGCGCAAGGCACCTTCGACTTCACGATGTCGTCCCCAAACATGTAGACCACGGCCTCATCACGATGGATGAGGGACTTGGCACATAGCAGCGGTGTGCCATTGCCGTAAGGCATCTCTTTTCCCTGGCGAATATAGATGAAGTTCGCCATACTGGAGATACGCCGGATCTCTTCCAGTTCCTGCCATTTCTCTTGCGCCTCCAGGTGCAGCTCCAACTCCCGCGAGCTATCAAAATGGTCCTCCAACGCCTGGTTGCCAGAGCGGGTGACGAGCACGACGTCGGTTATGCCTGAGGCCACCACTTCCTCCACCAAATACTGAACCACCGGCTTATCGACGATAGGCAGCATTTCCTTGGGCTGCACCTTGGTCGCCGGGATAAAACGAGTTCCATATCCGGCTACTGCAATGATAGCTTTGGTGATTGGCATTGGGGTTCCTTTCAGTTATCAGTAGTCAGTAGACAGTCATCAGTAGTCAGTAGTCAGAAAACAGATAGGAGGGTGTCCGCAAGACACAGCCTCAACCACCAAGACACCAAAACACTAAGGATTTCTTAGTTCTTGTTGGTGTCCTAGTGCCTTGGTGGTGGCTTTCAAACACGCTCCAAGAGACAGCGGATGGCGAACTTGAGATGAGCGACGTTCAAGATGTCGTTCAGGTTGGCCGATGGACACAGGTATCTAACCACTACATCTGGATACTGTCTACTGTCTACTGTTTACTGATCACTGTAGGCCGCTGCGCGTGCCAGGATGTCGCTTGCTCATAGGCGTAGGCTGCGCGCAGGATAACACTCTCGCCGAGAGCGGGGCCGACAAGCTGCAAGCCGACCGGCATGTTGTCGGAGAATCCGCAGGGGACAGAGATACCACATATTCCTACCAGATTAAGCGAGACCGTGAAAACGTCCATCAGGTACATCTGGAGCGGATCATCTATCTTCTGCCCGATTCTGAAAGCGACGGTGGGCGAGACAGGACACGCCAGGATGTCCACCTGCTCCCAGACGCGGGTGAAGTCTCGGTGCAACAAGGTGCGAGCCTGCTGTGCCTTCAAGTAGTAGGCATCGTAGTATCCAGCTGATAGCGCGTAAGTGCCCAGCATAATGCGGCGTTTCACTTCTGGGCCAAATCCGGATTGACGTGTGTCGTAGTATGTCTGCCACATATCGGGACTGTTCACCCGCAGCCCGTAGCGCACGCCGTCATAGCGAGCCAGGTTGCTGCTGGCTTCGGCCGTGGCGATGAGGTAGTAGATGGGAATGCAGTATTCGGTATGAGGGAGCGAAACGTCCACCAGGTCAGCGCCCAGGTCGGCCATCTCATCCAACGCGGCCCGAACAGCCGCCTCAACTCCCGCTTCCATCCCCTCAATGAAATACTCTTCAGGGACTCCCACCTTCATCCCCCTTAGCCCGTCACCGGCCTTCATCTGGGCCACATAGTTGGGCACGGGAGAGTCGAGGCTGGTGGAATCCCGCCAGTCGTGGCCGGCAACACAGCTCAACAAGATGGCAGCATCCTCCACATCTCGGGCCAGCGGGCCGATCTGATCCAGTGACGAGCCATGAGCAACCAGACCGTAACGACTGACACGGCCATATGTCGGTTTGAGCCCAACAATCCCGCACATAGCGGCCGGCTGGCGTACACTGCCGCCTGTGTCAGAGCCCAGCGCCCCCAGTGCGGTGCCGGCGGCTACCGCCGCCGCACTCCCGCCGCTGCTGCCTCCCGGCACTCGCTCCACATCCCACGGATTGGCGGTGGTGAAGAAGGCGGAATGCTCAGTAGAGGACCCCATGGCGAATTCGTCAGTGTTGGTCTTGCCCAGGAAGACAGCACCGGCCGAGCGCAGTCTGGCCACCGCAGTGGCATCGAAAGGGGGTACGAAGTCTTCCAGTATGCGTGACCCACAGGTGGTAGTGATGCCCTGAGTGCAAATGACGTCCTTGATGGCCAGCGGAACACCCAGCAAGGGCGCGTTCTGGCCTTCTGCACGACGTTGGTCAGCTGCCTCAGCCTGCGCCAATGCTTCCTCGGGGAGAATACTGACGTACGCCCGCACCTGGTTGTCCACAGACAAGATCTGGTCGAGCACAGCTTGGGTCAGCTCCACTGACGAGACTTCCCCCCGGCGCAGCGAGGCCAGAGCCTCATGGATCGTCAGGAAGCACAGATCGGTGTTGGCGTTCATTCCAGAATGGCTCGGACACGGAACTGATCGCCGTCGATGTCGGGTGCATTGGCCAGAGTATCCTCCGTGGGCAGTGAGGAGCTCACCTCATCGGAGCGCATCACGTTGCTCAGGGGCAAGGCGCTGGTGGTGGGTGGGACTCCCTCGGTGTCGAGACGATCCAGCATCTCCACATAACCCAGGATAGTGGCCAACTGTTCGCAGAACGTCTCTTTCTCTGCCTCAGTAAGGCCCAGTCGGGCCAATTCGGCAATGTGTTCTACCTCTTGCAAGGTGAGCTTGGGCATAGTCTGCTACTGCTCCTCCACTATCTCCTGCCTCTTGCCCAAGGTCACGGTCAGCGTCTGAGTCTTCCCATCGCGGATGATGGTCAGCTCCAGCTCCTGCCCCACCTCCCCATACCGATCGAGATAAGCCAGGATGTCATCAAAGCGGCGCACGTCGGTGCCCCCGATGCCAATGACTACATCGCCCCCCACGGTTACCGGTCGGCCCATCACCTCTATCTCATAGGTCCCGCCCCGCAACCCGGCCTTGTCGGCAGGGCCGCCTAGTATCACCCTGATGACCAAGGCGCCTTGTGCCCGAGGCAAATTCATCTCGGTGGCAATATCGGGCAGCACGTCCATACCAACAAACCCAAACCAGGGATGCACGTACTCGCCTTCTTCGATGAGGGCGGGCACAACCCGTTGCGCCAGGTTGGAGGGGACGGCGAAGCCAACCCCCAGGAAACTGCGCTCGCCCAGCTGGTTGAAGTTGGGGACGATGGCAGAGTTGACGCCAATCACTTCACCCATGGAATTGAGCAGAGGGCCACCAGAGTTGCCGGGATTGATGGCTGCATCAGTCTGGATAATCTCAGGGATACGATAGCCGGTCACTGCCGGAAGGCTGCGACTGAGGCCACTGATGATGCCGGTCGTCAGCGTGTTTTCAAAGCCAAAGGGATTGCCGATGGCCACCGCACGCTGACCCACCTGCACCTGGTCCGAGTCTCCCCAAGTAATGGGGCGCAAGCTCTCAGGAGGGACTTCCACTTTGATCACCGCCAAGTCGCTATCAGGGTCGGTGCCAACGATGGTGGCCGGCACCATAGTACCCTCGTAGAAAGTCACCAGGAGCTCGCTGGTGTCTTCTACCACGTGATTATTGGTGACGATGTGACCCTCGGTGTCCACCACAAACCCAGATCCTTCCCCGGACTGTTGGAACGGTTGCGCGGGCAATTCGGGCGTTGGTACGCCTTCCGGCAAGTCGGGATGCTCGAACTCAAACTCGATTCCTTCCATGGTTTTGACTGCCTGGATGCTAACCACTGAAGGGCTGACCCGCTGGTACAGATTGATGAGCAACATCTCCTCGGCTATGGTCTCCTCCACAATCTCGAAGGGGAGCGGCGTGGGTGGAGGAGACAAGGTGGGAGGAGCAATCACAGTGCCTTCTGTGGTGGCGGGAGCTGCGGCAGCATTGTCCCCCTTCTCCGCACCACCCTGGGTGTCAAAAGTAAGATGCGCCTGAGGCAGACCACCACAGGCCAGCAGGGAAATCAGGACGACCACACTGATGACAGAGATCTTGAGTTTGGACATTTGGACTACCTCCGACGACTACCGATTAGGATGAAAACCCAGCGCAACACCTGGAGCAGAGCAGCGATGGCAGCCACAACGTAGGTCCACGCCGCAGCATTCAGCACTTTGTTCACCCCTGCCAATTCACGCTTGTCCACGATGTTGTACTGGTAGAGTAATTTCTTGGCCCGGGCGCTGGCATTCAGCTCAACCGGCAAGGTGATGAAGGAGAAGACAGCAACCAGGCTGAAGATCGCCACGCCGATCCACGCCAACGCGTTGCCCAGCTGAAACGCGCCCATCACTGCTTCCAACAAGATACCCCCCATGATGATGAGCGGGCCCAACCAGGATCCAAACTGGACGGCGGGCACCATGGCGGACCGAAGCTGCAGTGGCGCATATCCATCAGCGTGTTGCAGGGCATGACCGGCTTCATGGGCTGCCACGCCCACGGCCGCTATTGATGGGTTACGGGCCACTTCCGACGACAGGCGCAGGGTTCTCGAACGGGGATCATAGTGGTCGCTCAGTCGCCCCCCCTTCGCTTCCTCGATATCCACCCCGTGCAGGTCATTGCTATCCAGAATCTGGCGAGCCGCCTGGGCGCCCGTCAACCCTCGCATGGTGCGTACCTTTGAGTACTTGTTGAACTGGCCCTTCACCGCCGCCTGAGCGATAAGGCCCAGAATGAACACGGGCACGATGAATAGCAGGAAGGTCGGATCATACCAGATAGGATAGTAGCCCATTTTGAGTCACGTCCGCTTTCTCTGCTTCACTCTCACACAGGCCGCCAATCACCCGTAGTCTGGCCGACCAGGAAGCGAAGACCAGATGTCAGTGGCCCATTATTCTACCACACTTGCTTGAAAACAGCTCAATGGCATATCAAGTCCAGGCGGGCGATCACGTTCTTGCCAAGAAACCCAGTCCATTCTGAATGACTGGGTTTCTTCGTCGCTCAACCTGATTGTTCCCTATGCTTCGGTGAACTCTCCCTCAACCACATCCTCTTCTTGACCACTCTGGTCAGGAGATGTAGCCTGATCAGAGCCACCACCGTCATCGCCGGCGGGGGCAGCGCCGGGCTGCTCGGCATACATTGCTTCACCCAGCTTCATGCTTGCCTGTTGCAGGGTATCCATGGCGCGCTTTATCCGGTCTACGTCGTCGGTCTTGATGGCATCCTGCACATCGTTGATCTTTGCTTCCAGATCAGCGCGGGTAGCGCCATCCACCTTCTCGCCCAACTCGTTCAAGCTCTTCTCTGTCTGGTGCGCCATGGCATCGGCCTGGTTCCGTGCGTCCACCATCTCCTTGCGGCGAGCATCTTCATCTTTGTGGTCTTCCGCCTCATGCACCATCCGATCGATGTCTCCCTGATCCAGGTTGGTGCTGGCCGTGATGGTGATGGTCTGCTCTCGCCCGGTCGCTTTGTCCACAGCATTGACATTAAGGATTCCGTTGGCGTCTATGTCAAAGCTCACGTCAATCTGCGGCAGGCCCCGGGGAGCAGGTGGGATACCGTCCAGACGGAACTGGCCGAGCAACATGTTGTCACTCGCCATAGAACGTTCCCCCTGATAGACCTTGATATCCACCGCTGTCTGGCTTTCTTCGGCCGTGCTGAAGATCTCACTCTTGTGAGTGGGAATGGTGGCATTGCGGGAGATAAGCGCGGTCATCACACCGCCCAACGTCTCCACGCCCAGTGAGAGAGGCGTGACGTCCAGAAGCAGCACGTCCTTCACCTCGCCGCCCAAGACACCGGCCTGAATGGCAGCACCGATGGCTACCACTTCGTCGGGATTGACGCCCTTGTGCGGCTCCTTGCCGCCGGTCAGTTCCCGAACCAGATCCTGAATCATGGGCATGCGGGTCGCCCCGCCAACCAACACCACCTCGTCGATCTGCGACGGTTCGAGGTTTGCGTCTGACAGCGCCTGCTTAAAGGGCCCGCGACAGCGATTGACCAACTCCTCCGTCAGCTGATCGAACTTGCTGCGGGTCAGCTTCATCTGCAGATGTTTAGGACCACTGGCGTCGGCGGTGATGAAGGGCAGGTTAATCTCAGTTTCCAGCATCGAGCTCAGCTCAACCTTGGCTTTCTCAGCAGCCTCTCTGAGCCGCTGCAATGCCTGGCGATCCTGGCGCAGGTCAATTCCCTGCTCCTTGCGGAATTGTTCACCAATCCAATCCACGACGGCCTGGTCCCAGTCATCGCCTCCCAGGTGAGTATCGCCGTTGGTGGACTTGACCTCTACCACGCCGTCGCCCACTTCAAGCACGCTCACGTCGAAGGTGCCGCCACCCAGGTCCCACACCAGAACGGTTTCACTCTCCTTCTTTTCCAGGCCGTAGGCCAGGGCGGCTGCTGTCGGCTCATTGATGATGCGCAGCACTTCCAGTCCAGCAATCTTGCCAGCGTCTTTCGTTGCCTGACGTTGACTATCATTGAAGTATGCCGGCACTGTGATGACAGCTTGGGTTACCGGCTCTCCCAGGTAGGCTTCGGCATCGCTCTTCAGCTTAGCCAACAGCATTGAACTGATCTCTTGAGGGGTATAGGTCTTGTCGGTGACAGGTACGTGGATGCGTGCGTCTCCACCGGGACCCTCAACGATCTGGTATGACAACATATTGCGCTCAATTTCGGTCTCCGAGTAGCGCCTGCCGATGAGACGCTTGACCGAGGAGAGCGTGTTATCCGGATTCACCACCGCCTGTCGCTTGGCCGTCTGTCCCACCATACGCTCGCCGTTCTTCGAGAACGCCACCACCGATGGGCAGAGTCGGCCGCCCTCCGCAGTGGTAATAATGGTGGGGTCGCCCCCTTCCATAACCGCTACCGCGCTGTTGGTGGTACCCAGATCGATTCCAATTATCTTTGACATTTTGTTTCCTCCCGATATTCAACCGTGATATGATAAGAGATGTTCTGCGGATGATGCAACACGATTGGGCGTTTCTCTTCCCAATCAGGCAGATGATCATAGTCACAAGTGCATGGCCCCCCGTCGGCACATCCAGCACAACAGTAGGCGTTTCCGTCCACAATGGTCGGTAGCCAACGAATCACGATTTGGCAATTAGTGCACTTCATCTAAGGTCCTCTGTGGGATCACGTCCGCACCAGCATTTATCGCAGTCACTCGCCTCCTGGCGCCAGATTCCACAGACCTGCGCAAAGAGGGCTTTTCCGGTTATCTCTTTGACTTGCATGGTAGATGAGGCGCGTTAGATGCACACTAGACAGATGTTAGAGTTGTGTTAGAGGGTGGCTGCAGAGTATAGAGCATCAACCACCGAGACACCAAAGCACTAAGGATTTCTTAGTTTCTTCTTGGTGTCTTAGTGCCCTGGTGGTGGATTTCAAACACGCGCTTAGAGAGCCCTTCTGTGTTGAGTTGTCGTCGGTTTTGCCAACACCCACATGTGGAGTATAGTCCAGAAGTGGATCATCAGGGCACTCGCCGGGGAAACAGGTCTCAACGAGTTGTGGCCATCCCATCAGAATGTCGGGCGCACCCGTCATTGCCCTGCCCAGCGGAGAGATTCGGGGCACGAGGATGAACATGGAGAATCGCTACCTCTCCTGGAACGATGTGTGCCATATTGTTGACCACATCGTCTCGCAGGCCACCGGGCACTTCGACGCGGTGGTTGCCGTCAGCCGGGGCGGGATTGTTCCTGCTGGGTTGCTCAGCAAACGGCTGGACATCCGGCCGGTCTTCGTTGCCTCAGTTCGCTTCTTCAGCGAGGACGACCTGGCCCTTGAGTGGCCCATTTGCCTCCAGTTTCCCCAAGACAGGTTCATACAAGACAAACGCATATTGCTGGTGGCCGACAGGTGGGAACAGGGGCGGGCCATCACCAGCGTGCGCGAACGGATAGAGATGGTCGGAGGCGAGGCAGTTACCGCGGTGCTCCATTACTGTCCCGCATCTGCGGCTGCTTTCGACCAGTCACCCGACATATTTGGCGAGCAGACCGAGGACGTGATTGTGTATCCCTGGCAGGCTGAGCGCGGCAAGCTGGAGGTATAGGCTAATGTGAGGCTGGCTTTGTACTGATCGTTCGAGAGCAGACTCCAGCCTTGCGATCGGGCAGAACGACGGTTCAGGTCACCCTAGTGCCCACCGATCATAGAAATGATGCCCAGGCCGGCCAGGCCCCGAAGCACCAGCGCAGATTCTCCCTTTTCTCTCTACATGCTTGTTCATTGTTGGTTTTCACGGGTGACATCAGCCTGTTCCAGGTAGAAGCTTATTGCTCGCTGCAGGTTGGGGAAGGTGCGCTCGTCGCCCAGCGTTTGGCTTCTCTTCAATTCTCTGTTTGTCTATGATTCTGCCTTGACGCGCTTGCCCAATTCGCCGGCCATAGGCATCAGAATCACCAGCCCAACGACCGCGATCACCATCAAGTAGGTGATCACATCGATGCCGAAACTCTGTCCGGCAACCACCAGGGCGGCCGAGATATTGCGCTGCCCCGTGCCCAGCCCCATCACGCTCTTGATGCCGCTGTCTGAGCCGCCCAGAAGGTAGCCGATCACCAGCGAAGCGACGATGAAGATGATCCCGGCCAGGATGCCCCACGAGCCCACCAGGCCGATCATATCCTTGAAGTTGAGCACCAATCCCAGCACGGTCAGGACCAGGATGGCGATATTGGAGGCCTGGCCAAAGGTGGGCTGTATCTTGGCGGCGGTGTCCTCGTACCGCCAATTGATGAACAGCCCGATGGCCAACGGGATCAGCATCATCACGATCAGCGATTGGGCAATGTCCCAGGGGTTCACTTCCACCCCGCCCAGCAGCAGGGGTAGCACGATGGGCAGATAGATGATGGTCACCACCATCAACAGCACCATCAATCCCACCGAGAATGCCGCGCTGCCCTTGGCTACTTCTGCTAGCTTGGGCAGGAAGGGTGCCCCCGCGGCCGTGGCCAACAGGATCAACCCGATGCGCAGCGATTCATCCAGGGGCAGCACCAGGGTGATGACATAGGCCACAATGGGGACCAATACGAAATTGGCCACCAAAGCCAGGATAACCAGCTTGACGTTCTTGAGGGGAGCAATGATCTGCCCCACTTTCAAACTCAAGCCCATACTTGCCATACTGCCGATCACGAAGACCAGCACCGACAAAGCGGCCAACGTTTCCAGAATTTCAGACATGATTTTCTCCTTATGATTTCATTCTATGGGGCCATCCAAAAAACCTTCACGGTTTAGGACTGCGAGTCATCGGATGACTGGCAGTCCTGATGGGACATTTTGTGCACTACGCCTTGCGCACTGGCGGCGGCACATACAATGGATCCAACGCCTCCGGCTCGGGCCAGTAGAGGCGTGCCTGCAACGAGAAGGGGCCATCGGGCGCAGGCAGCCAGTTGGATTCTGCCTCCGCACCGGGCGATTCGTGCTGCAGGTAGACAGTCAGAGAGCCATCATCAGCATACTCTAACCCTTTGGTAGCCGAACTGATGACATAACGGTTGATCGGATTCTCAATGAACAACTGCTCAGGTAGTTTATACATGGACAACGACCAGAAGGCTTTGACCGGTGGCAGCTGATCGGCTTCGAAATGCAGCACATAGTTCTGTTTCAAAGTGTCGAGTGCTTCACCGTCGGCGTCCAGCGAGCATTCAGGATAAAAGGCCTCATCGAGGGTATTGCCCCACAAACCAAAAGAAGCGGCGGCGGCGCGGGTCAGGTATTTGCCCTGCATTTCATCCCGGTTGCCGAAAGCGCCAGAAATCTGCATCCAGCCGCGATTATGCTCCCCAAGAGCTTTCGCTTTTTCTTCGATCTTTACCAAAGCGTTGGCTACACCGTCTTCTATGGCTGCTAACGTTTCTGGCTCTACTTTTTCGGGGTCGAAAGCTCTGTTGGGCTCAATCCCGATTTTCGAAAATCTCTTGAACAGTTCCGATTCGCTGGGATGTACTTTGAGCTGGCCCAGCAGGAAGTTTAAATAACCGATGAATCCCGCAGATTTGATCTGCTTGGGATTCCACACCGGGAAATCAAGTTGCGCAGCAGGGGGCGGGGCATCCGTACCCATGAACTGGCTGAGTGGCACGGCTTTGAAACCCTCCTGGACGGTAATTGCGGCCTCGCCATCATCGGGCCCATAAACCTGGGTCCTCCCTAAAGCCACGGCAAAGTTCCCCTCGGTGCGGATGACTTTGTTAACCTCCGCCGGCTTCTCACCTTCCCAATTGGCAGCGGCGATCATAAAAGTTCCGGCATCAAAACCAGTGGCCCTGGTCCCGATATAGTCAAAATTGTGGGTATACAGATCAATCAGCTGGAAGGAGTAATAGCGCTTATCCTGGATGGCCGGAACCTGGAATATGATCGGTTCGGCTCTCAAGTCCATCCATATGATCGAATAGAAGGTATCATTATTGGGGCGCACAATGGTTGTATACTCAGGCCCCAGCAATATCGACTTGTGCTTAAGTTGGTTGAAAGGCGCTTCATAGGCCGGTGATTGATCGTAAACGGCCTGGGCAAACATCATTTTGTAGTTGTCCAACATAGGATAGGCAAAGATATAGGCCTCTTCTGCAATTTGCTTGACTTCTTCCGGTCTAATCCTACTCATGATTTTCTCCTTTTCATTTGATACTATGGTTGATTGATCTTGTATGTTATGCTTTCCGCACAGGCGGCAGATTCCAGGCGCCATCGATGGCGGCAGGCTTCGGCCAGTACATCCTGAGTATGAGGTAGAATTTTCCGGCTGGCGTCGGGAGCCAATTCGCCCGCTCGGTCGGGTCGTCGGGTTCGTCACGCTGCATCGTGATCGTGAGCACGCCGTCATCGTCCCGGATGAGACCTTCGGTGGTCGAGTTGATCAGGTAGCGACTGATGGGGTTCTCCACCAGGTAGCCGGCGGTGCCGTCGTAGGAGGTGTCGTACATGGTCACTGACCAGAACGCATTCACAGGCGGGGTTGTATCGAACCGAAGTTGATACTTGGCTCGGCCGTCCAGGGCATCGCCATTGGCATCCTCTCGTGCCATCGGGTAGTACGCCTCGATCTGGTCGTTGCCTCCCCACCCGGTTATGGCGCCCACGGCTCGCAACAGATAGTCGCCATCGTAGAACTCGCGATTCCCGAACGTCGAGGCGGATAGCCATCCATTGATGTTCACCCCGATCGACTTGGGCGCTTCAGCCAGAGCCGTACGCGCAGACGCAACGCCCTGAGCCAGCGCCTTCCGCCAGGTCTCGTCTAATGTTTCTGGGTCGAAGGGCAATCCCGGTCCGATGCCGATTTGAGCAAATCGTTCGAACAGTTCCGTCTCGTCCGGGTGGATGGGTTGGCACAGTGGCAGCAGGGTGTTCAGGTATCCGATGAAGCGTTCGTCACGGGAGGCTTCATCGTCCCAATGCGGCCAATCAAAGGTCGGTAGGCTGGGTGCATCTCCTCCCCGAAACACCTCATACGGCTCCAGACGATATTGGCGCATCACCTCGGCGAGTGCTGGCTGATCGTCAGGGGCAAGTAACTGGGTACGCCCGATCAGAAAAACCAGATCCGTCTCAAACCGGAATGAACCCGAGAATCCCTCAGGCACCTCACCCTCCCAGGTCGGCCCCATCAGGAAGTACGAACCCGCCGCGCTGCCTGTAGCCCGGCTCCCGATGAAGAGCTCGTTACAGCCGAACAGATCCTCGAACTGCATCACGTAGTATCGACCCGTAACCTCGGGCACCGTGAGCACTATTGGACCGCCACGCAGGTCCAGCATCCCCATCGAGTAAGGAGTATCGGCATTCGGGGTGATCACATCCTTGAACCTGTGATCCAACGTCACCGCTTCCCCAAACGGACCGGCGTTGACAGGCCCCCGATAGGCTGGCGAGGCGGGTTGGAGGAACGTCGCATACCCGAAGCGGTATCCCATCAGCATCGGAAAGGCATAGATGTACGCCTCTTCTGCAATCTGTTTGGCTTCTTCCGGGGTAATCTTATTCATGATAGTCTCCCTTACTTCGATAATATGGTTG
>SDBU01005803.1_pt1 | contig 14677 bp, 18 predicted proteins | sample 2277071 | NCBI WGS metagenome assembly SDBU01 (sample SAMN10397929, study PRJNA504765) | marine sediment metagenome | isolation source: marine sediment core GS08_GC12, 126 cmbsf | place: Arctic Ocean: Gakkel Ridge, Loki's castle | collected 2008
GCACGCCGCCCTATCTGGTAAGCGGCGTGCCGTTCCCTTGCGTACTGCCTTCAGGCTCGACTGGTTAACTTGTGCCACTGGAAAGTGCGTGTGGGCTTGACAAACGCGAACATATGTGCTATAATGATAGTGGGAGAGTGAAATGGTTAGTGGTAATTGTTGGGACTGTGGGTGCAGACTATCGGCTAGCAAATGGGGGTACTGTGCGGACTGCAAGGCAATGGCCAGGGCAAACAGCAAGCGTAAGCGCTCTCGGCCCATTGTCCGTACCCCTGGAGACATGAGGGCTTATCGGGAGGGTATTGAGTATCGCCGCAGTCAAGCGTCGGGTTTCAGTAAGTCAACCTTTTTACTGCGGCTGACAGCGTTAGACCGGTACTCTAGCGGCTCATTCAGTTGTGGCTGGTGCGGTATAGCTGATATAGATGTGCTTTGCATTGACCATATCGAAGGCGATGGGGCAGCGCATAGGGCGGGGTTAGGCAATCAGAGTGTGTTCCAGTGGCTCAAGAAACACGACTACCCTGGGGGATTCCAGGTGTTGTGTCGTAACTGTAATCAAAAGAAGTACCTGGTGCAGCGCTGAGAATTAAGTGGGATGGGGTGTCTGAAGGGGATGGTTGGGTATTTGAGGTCGAAAATAATACTGCAAGGTAAAATAAAGCAGGTTTACATAATGCATAGGTTGACAAATACTAAATAGTGTGGTATAGTGTAGATATGGATACTTCAGAGACCTATGTAAAGATGGCCGATTATCCCAAGATACAGGAGCGGTGGGAACCTGCCGAGGGTGATTGTTGTGTAGAACGTGCCCATTCTAGCATTATCCTTCATCTTCTGACTGACTTGCGTGGGTACGGCTTCATAACCGAACACTGCTGGGGTGATGACGAGTTCTTAGACGAAGAACAATCGGTATGGCTCCCTTATCAGCACCAGTTGCAGGAGATGCTGGGGTTCTGCAAGTTCTTTACTGGTAATCCTACTTTGCAGATAGGGGCCGTTTATCACCGAACTAGCGGCGAGGGTGACCCCGACGGATACTACTTCTTCAACTTTAGTTCAATGGAACAACTCTGGCTGGCTTTTGTGATGAAAGAACTTCACGGAAAGACATGGGATGGCAGTGAGTGGCATGACTGACCAAGAGAAGAACGAGGTAATTGCGAGGTGGCGGGGTTTCTTCCAGCCGGACGGATTAACTTGCTGGGAATACCCTCACGACTGTTATCCCGAAGAGATGACACCCAGGTTTCGTAGAATTCCCAGTCTCCCTGATTTCACCGACCTGACCACGCTGTTCAAGTGGTGTGTGCCGAAGTTGGACTGCTATCGACTCTTCACACATTGGGGCGTTGACTCACACGAACCCTGGTTGAGAACGCCTACAAAGTTCCACGATGCTGAAGTCGAAACCGGACACGGCAACATTGCAACGGCAATGAGATACATTGGTCATGGAGACACCCCTGGAGAAGCTCTAAGGGATGCGATACTGAGTTTGATAGGAGAGGGTGATGTATCCCGAACAGCCGGATTTCGACACGCCCTATGTTTACCGCATCGCGTCCTTCAGGCGTTCATGGCAGCCAAGGGGGAGGCGAGTGATGACTGAGTGGAGACTCAAAGGGGTGCCCACGTCTTCCGAGGCTGCCGAGAAGGTTATCGACTATGATGGCAAGCCCATCTCGGGAAATACGCGGGCGGGTTTCCTTGATGGGTATGAGCGCGCGGAGAAAGCGATAGTGAAGGCGTTGAGAGAAGAGGCGTTTTGGATTATCAATGGAACGAATAGTGTTTCCATCAATGATGTCCAGTGTTTTAGTAATGGCAGGTTGGTCTTCATACCGGATGAATAATGAAGATAGAATGCCCCAAGTGTCATAAATTGGTAGATTATCTCTTGCTTACAAAGAAAGGGGATATGTGTAGGAAGTGTTTTGGGTAAGCGTTCAATCTCTCCAGAAAGAGTAATAAACGAGTGCATTAGAAGGAATATAGGGAAACTCCCTCAAGTCCTCAATTCCCTAATAGCTTCTGCGGTAAGAACTCGTAAAGTAACTTGCCCTAGTTGTAGTACAAAGTTCGACGCTCCCGGTGGGGGAGATGTTAAAGCTCAGATATATCTAATGAATCGAGTAATGGGCACACCTAAGGTTGATATTTCGGTTGAAACCAAAGCCCCCTCGGTTACGGGGGATGAGCTTTTCAAGGTACAAGAGGCAGTGATGGCAAGGCAGATAGAACTACTGGGAGAGTACGGTTCGGCAGAGGGGGATATACCCCTAGATGGCGAGTTTCGGGAGGCGATTGATGGCTGAATGGAGGCCGGAAGATTGGTTTGATACTGTTCACCATAGGCCCGAAGATGAATCGGACGATGGGGTTTATGAATCCGATTGGGACGATGGGTATGAAGCCGGAGCCGACGCGATAGTGGCGGCGTTGAAAAAGAGTTTACACGCTGTCCGTAAGGGTCGCGGAAGCCTGTTGTTTCTGGCTGAGTACGTTGACAAGTTTGAGGGGCCGGGTACGTTAGTCTTCATTCCTGACGCGCCCCCTCCTGCAAGACTCCAAGTAGACGAATAATGCCGATATACTGCTATAGATGCAAAGACTGTGGGAAAGAGTTTGAGATTAGGTCTCCCATTACTGAGACTTTAGTCCCAAGATGTCCCTATTGTGGTGGAAGGGCAGAGAAGGTAATACAGCCATTCTCATTTGGGTTTAAGGAGCCGATGTGATGAAAGTCAAAGTTCCCCCAGAAATCAAAATCCTCACTCACAAATATAAGGTGCGCTCCAACAGTAAGGAATTGGTTGCCGTTGGAGCGATGGGGTTAACGAGGCATTTGCACCAAGAGATTATTCTCGATACACACAATATCCCCTTGAGTGAACTGAATCAAACATTTTTACATGAATTACTCCATATAGTCGAGAGGCATCTTGGGGCAAAGATAGACGATTCCGATATTGACAGACTATCGGAGGGGTTGGCTGAGATTCTCTTCGATAACTTCGGGATTGAATTAGACTGGTCGGGAATAAAGGAGGAATAATAGATAAACCCCTTGACAAAACACGACTAATGTGTTATAGTGATAGGTGATTTGGGGGTAATTGCTTCCCAAAAGGAGGACACCATGGAAATTGGAACTTGGAATGAGGCAGAGCGGCGCGTTTGGGCGCTTGAAAGGGCGCGGTTATTGGGGTCGGCCTTTGAGCAAGATGGTGACCGGCGCAATAGTGTTATAAAGACAGCGGAATTATTCTACGAATACATTAGTAAACCGTTTACTGATAATTGAACTGTCAAGACTGGTGCAGACGGGCGTAAGTAATTTGGGGTTGGCCTTCGGGCCAGGGAAATCAGTGCGTTGGTGGGGGCGCATCAACGCCCCTCTACGGAGGGGCCTGTCAGCAACACCGTGTTACGATGCGGTTAGCTGTTCCAGGGGTCAAGCGACGGCTTGTGGGAATCTGAAGACCACCTAGTGGGTCGCCACGAAGGCGCTTAGTAGGATAACGGTAGTACGGTGGGGTGCTGCCACCAGTGATATATGGACGATACCCTAGAAGCGTTCGACCTACAATTATCCCTCGTTCTTGCAAAAGAGGGGGAATCTCTTACCGCAGACGAAGATAGAATTCTTGCGATTGAATACAACAATTGCGCGAGTTCTTTCCTGCGGTTTCGGCGTTATTGTAAGATTGTAGAACCCCCCGTTCCCGGCGACCCTTCTAGTGGGGGGGTAATCCCCGCCGCGTGGTGGCCTCACCTTATGGAACTGGATAGGGCGCTATTAACAGAGCGCCTTATTGCACTTCTCAAATCAAGACAGGTTGGAGCGTCTTGGGAACTATCATTCTACGACACATGGTTTGCTAAGTTCCATTCGGGGGCTAATGTCTTTCTGTACTCAAAGGGTGAAACAGAGGCGTGGGAGAAACTAGACAAGTGCAGACGGGTAGAGAAATATCTGCCCTTGTTTCTAAGGCATACCGTCAACCCTGACAGTAAATCGGAAATGAAGTACGTTCAGCAGGAATCGGTTATAAGGGCTTTTCCTGCTACTGCTACTGCGGGGATTTCATTCACAGCGTCTATTTTGGATATGGATGAGCTTGAGGAGCATCCCTATGCCGAACAGAACTACGCCATGGCGAAACCGACGATTGATGCCGGTGGGCAGTATATTGGTGTGTTCACTGTCAACAAACTCAAACCCGTTACATTAGCAAAGACCCTCTTTACTAAGGCTTGGTACAACCCCAAGGAAAGCAAGTTTAAGGCTTTGTTCTTCCCCTATGATGTCAGACCGGGTAGGGATGAGGCGTGGTATCAGAGAGTGTTGGAAGAGACGCCCGAAGAAGAACTCAATGGATTATCCAGGGAACTCTATATGGAGCAGTCCTATCCCCGCTCTGTAGAAGAGGCCCTTAGTCCCACCCAAACCACGGCGGCGTTTAATCTTGATTCACTAAAGGCCATGCTGGAGAATATTCAATCCCCGATTAAGGTTGAGGCAGAGTTAGATTTAAGTGTTGTCAATATCTACAAAGACTTTAACATTGGGAACTATTACATTGCCGGAACAGATACATCTCATGGAGTAGGACAGGACTATCATGCTTCGGGAATAATGAATGTCAAGACCGGTGAGATTATTGCTGACATTCTAAGAAATGACATCCCCCCTGAAGAGTTGGCATGGCATAAGGTTAAACTACTTGACAGATTCAGGAAACCCAAGTGGTTCATTGAGGATAACGATTGGGGCAAGGTTACTATAGTCAAGGCCCAAGAGTTGGGCTATACTAATTTCGGCTACCAAGATGCCAAGAGAACTAAGATTGGATTCCACACCGACCCCAAGACACGGATTGAGTTGTTCGGTCAGTTGATTCCTGCTATAAACAATCATCAGATTGTCATTTACAATGTCGATGGATTAAGGCAGTTCTTCGATGTTATCCGAAACGCCCAAAAGGAAGGCAGGATAGAGGCCAAACCCAACAGGCATGACGACTATCCTATTATGGTGGGGATATGTTGGCTGAAGAGAAATGAGGTTTCCACTGTTACTGGAGTCCAACCAATCTCGACATTAGACTTTGGCAATAGAGTAACAAGACAGCCCGGAGTGTTTTATCTTGAACCCGAACAAATGAAAACACTGGACTTTAGGTAGGAGTAATGAGAAGAAGCAAACCCGATGTAGATGATGTCCTTGCGTTAAGCTCGCAGTGTCAGGCTATTTATGGCAATTTATTTGATGAGTTTGAAGGCGATGAAAAGTTTTATGAGTTAGACTTCAGGGGCCAACTTGGTATTCCCGACCAATACAAACATGAGGCAGTAGTCCTTCCTACGGCCAGGGATATGGTTGATGCTTTTGTTGACCACATTGATATTGCCAATGCCAGAGTCTTTGTAAATAAGAAAGGCATTCATCAACACGACGATGAAGTTGCCGAGATGATGAGGAGATTCTATCTCGGCCTTCTGCATAGATGGGAAACGGAGTCTCGCATCTCCCAATGGAGAGTCGGAGCTAAACACTACGCTAATCACGGACTAACAGTATTCAAGACAATTTGGGTTGCCGATGAGTGGATGACTAAACCCACCAGGGCTAAAAAGGAGTCAGATGAGTCCTATGCTAATAAGATAAACAAGTGGATGGGCGAAAAGCCCTTTGCTATGCCTATTAAGTTGATTGCTACCAACCCCGCCAATATAATGCTCGACCCCTCTTACGGGGGAGACCTCTACACCATCGAAAGGCATCAGAAAATGGTGTTCGATACCGAGAAGATTTACGGAGACAGGTGGAAGAACAGGGAAAACCGCAAGATAGACGAACAAGTGGAATATCTTTCGTACTGGGACAATGAGTTCAGGTGCGATATAATCGACGGCCAACCCGTCCTTCCCGGTAAGGTTGTTGAGCATGGGTATGGTTTCAACCCCAATACACCAATAGAATCAGGTTTGGGAAACTTTGACCATGACGCCGCCCCCGAGAAAAGATATGTTGGGATAAACCGCTACGCTAGAGATCTTTATGTTTCCGAGTCTAGAAATTACTCCGTTGCCGATGTCCAGTTAAAGAAGGACGCGTGGCGTGGGGGGTATCGTACTGGGCCGGGAGCAGAGGGGATTGCTAATTTCAAACAGGAGTATGGCACCTATCCTTATGTTCCAGAAGGTGTTGAGTTTCATCACTGGGATGAGAATGATTCTTACAATAGATTCGCCGCTGCCAACGACCACATGGCTAGAACAGCCGACTTGATTGGTGCCCATGCTGCCCCAAGGTCAGTAAGAGGACTATCGGAAACAGGCGTAAGGAGCGGGGCTGATAGAAGATTAGTTATTTCCGAGGCAGCAGCCAAGTTCCAGTATTCCAAAGAGGCTTTCAGGCACGGTGCCGAACAGGTCTTAATCAAATGCGCCAGACTCTTTAAGAATGTCGTTCCCGACGATGTGAGGTTGTGGGCGCTTCCTACGGTTGGTGAAGGATTTGACGCAGTAATCAAGAAAGACAAGATGAAGGAACCCTTCACTTGTTATGTTGAGTTTGCTCCTATTTCAGAGGATGACGAATATAAACGACAAGACTCTCTGAATAAACTCTGGAACGGTGGTAAGGGATTAGTTACTAAGGACTGGGCCAGACGCCAACTGTCTAGTATTGACCCGCTTTCAATGGAAATGGAAGACAAGAAAGAGATGCTACGGCAACTACCCTCTTATCTTGCCATCCTAGACCAAGCGGTGGGAATGATGGCGCAAAACGCCTTCCAGATTGCCCCACCCGTACCACAAGAGGCCACACAATCGACAGGGAGCCCATCGGGGGGAGGGCAGCGCGGTCTAGTCCCACCCATCCCCCAAAGAGCAGGTCTTGGGTCAATAGATAACCTGATTGCCAATATGCCGAAGATTCCAACAAGCGGGGTTAGAGGAACCCAAGGCAGGAATGGTGGTGGGGGTAATAGGTAATGAATGTCGGTGATATTATTATCGGCGACAGAATAGGATTTCGTCCCCGCGATAAATATATATGGCACGCATGTGAGGGATGCGGTATGGAAAGATGGGTTCGTATTGTGCGAGGCCATGCTCGCAGTGTGAGTTGTGCTACGTGTGCCAACAGGGTTCCCAATAATCCGAATTCGACAAGGACTTGGAATAGGTATAAATTAATCTATGTTCCAGTCGGCAGTCCATACCGTTCAATGACTGGTGCCAATTCCGCACGAGTAAGGGAACACCGATTAATAATGGCCCAATCACTTGGCAGACCATTGAAGTCATGGGAGATTGTTCATCATATCAATGGTGATAAGATTGATAACCGTATTGAGAATTTGCAACTCACAACCGATATGAAACACAAACAGATAACAGAATTAGAGCGTAGGGTCAAGTATTTAGAAGACGAGAATGCTAGACTCCGGGTGGCAACAGATAATGTCTGATGATATGGTAACCATTATTCAGGAAATGATAGCGGAGGATATGTTGGTGTTACAATCTCTGTTTGAAACTGATTTTGTGCCGTTGATTAAACACAGACGGGAACTGGAAAGAAAGGCTTTTGATAAAGCCTATAAAGAAGTTCGAGACTTGGAACGGGGGGTATAAATGGCAGGCGAATGGAGTGGAATATACAAAAGCAAAGCTGATGCCGTTAGGGCATTTAACCAGTGGTTGCGGGTCAATACCGAAGGCGGTGGGATTCCCGGCCCCTTCCGAAGCGCACAGCAGGTTAGCGAATTCGGCAGCGCGTGGGAAAACCACGAACTATATGATACGTGGGTAAATGCCGGGATGACTACAGCCCAGCTTGGTGCGCCCGGACAAGGGATTGCTCCCGAACTTGGGGCGGCTATTGATGTAGAGAGAATACGTGGCGAAGCGGAGGGTCTGACTCCTGGTGAAATACATCGTCGGACTATAGAGAGTTTTGCTCCCAGTCAAGCCGCCCCACCTCCTCCGGGTGGTGAGCCTCCCGGTGATGGGGCGGTTGGTTTTGGTCTCCCCCAATTCCCGGCAGAAGCCCCACCTCCGGGGTTTGAGTGGGACTTTGACCCCTCTACTAACCGTTACATTCCCATACGGACTGGCATTTCTGCCGTTGACCAAGCATCACTCGATTTCCAGAAAGAAGAAAGTCTAGCTCGACTTGCAGCCCAACCTATTTCCTGGTTGCAGTATTCCGCACTAAGCGGCCAACCCCCAGTGGTTCAACCGTGGATGGAGGTTCTTCAGAGACCCGGACAAAATCTAGTAGCGGGCCAGCCCATACCCGGAATACAAAATCGCGGGCCAGTACCACTTCCCTTGGGGATGACGCAGGTTGGTGGGGGTCAGATTGGTGGGCGTCTCCAATTTGAAGAGGGACTTAGTTTTGAAAATCTCCCCAACCTAATGAGACCCTCTGCCCAGGGGTTTGCCGGAATGGGGCCGATCGCGCAACAGCAATTCTTGGGTTTTCAACAGGCGAGAACCGGCATCCCACCCGAAGAGGCTTTATTCAGACAGAGACAAGGTGGGCCTCCGGGTGGTGGTGCCGGATTCCAACAGCAGCGGTTTAGACGATAATGGCGGTAGGTCTTGAAGACCGGCTTGCCGGATTCGATGCGGCTACGCTTGACCTTTTCAAGAAACAGCTTTCCCAAAGACTAAAAGAACAAGGGCCGCTGGAACGTAATACTGCCCTTGAAAGATTGTCTAAGATACCCCAGCTTGCTGATTTTCGGCAGGACGTTGAGGTTTCCCAGCAACCCACCGAACCCGCTATTCAGCCGTGGTGGAAACAGGCTCTTGATGTTGCCGTTTTTCAACCCCTCCAAGCATTTGAGGAACACGTAGCCAAGCCCTTTGGTGCTATTGTAACCTCACCCTTTACTCCTGCTGTCTCAGACACTCAGGGGTTGTCTTGGTTGGAGAGAGAAAGGCGGGAGTATGAACAGTGGAAAGAACCCGTCTTATTCACTATCGGTGAGTTCGAGTTCAAGCCCACCAAGGGAATCGTAGAGACTATTCCATGGTTTGCTTCTGCTATAGCCACTGGGGGAATATCTGCCGTAGCGGGTGTGGGGGCCAAGGCTGGCCTAACGGGTCTTACCAGGGCAGCGGCGTTGGGTTCCCGCGCCATGAAACCCGTCCTGGCGGCAGAGAGGGTGATAAGCTATCCTATTGCCAAACCCTTGGGGTTACTTGGTAAAGGTCTGAAGGCGGGAGCAAAGAGACTCATCCCTGCAAGTCTGCCAGAGACAGCCAGATTTACTGCTCCTGCCTCAGAAGCGATAGAGAGTGTTATCACTAAGGATGATTGGCAAAGAAGAATCGCCCAGTTCTTCGGACGACAACCTTTTCTTAAATCAATCACAGAGAAGATTGGTGGCAGAGCGGCTACTGTTACTCAGGCAGTAGAAGACACCACCGCCAGAGCTTTACTAATCGGTGCCAGAACCCAAGAGATTCTTCTAAGTAAAGGCCAGACTGGACTTGCCACTTTAAGACAAATCCACCCCAATCCCGTTAGATTGTTTGGCGTTGATGAAGTAACGGGGGTTGCGAAAAGAGTTAGGGCTAAGGCGGGGCAGTCTTTACACATAAACGACATAGCAGAGCATCCTGCTAATTATATCCTGACTAAATCCCAGAAAGCTTATATTGAGCAAGTCCACAGAGTAGAGGACTGGATTTTAGATGGACTGAAAGAAGCTGGCATCAACACTAAACTTCTGAAGTTTGACGAGTTTTCCCACTGGGTTCACAGAGAGGTTATTGGTAAGAATGTATCCGAGGCTCTTGTTAAACTAAAGAGAGCCGGCGGAAGGATAGGGGCTAAGGCCAATTGGGAAAAGACAAGATTCTATGAGACTGCCGCTGAAGGTGTGCAACAGGGTCTACTTTATGAGTCTAGTCTAGAAAGGGTTGTCGAACTCTATATGCAGAGTGCGGCCAAGAGAGTGGCCGACCAGCGAATAGCGGGTTTGGTTGTGAAACTTGGTATCACTCCACTAGCAAGAGCGGCACAGATAGCCCCTCAGACTCTAGCGGCAGCAAGAGAGACAGCCAGAACATTAGCCGGGGCAAAGAACCTTGCCAAGGTTATTAGACGGGCCTCTAGGGGGGAGACACTAACAGGGGCTACATTAGCAGCACAAGAGAGAAGATTCCCCGAACTTGGCAAACGCTTGAGGGGGTTGATTGATGAGAAAGAGGCCAAGCCAGCCCTTCAAGCCCTTGCAAAAGAAGTTGACCAGATAATAGAGGCGGCCAAGGCACCATTCTTCAAGGCTAAGGGTGAAAGGGCTGTATTGATGGAACAGGCCCGCACTCCCACTTTGGGAACTGAGGCTACTATTGCCCACCCTGCTTTTCAGGGTAAGATATACCCCAAGAATGTAGCGGGGGAGATACAGAGTTATTGGGACGATGTTGGTTTTGGGCCACTAAATAAACTCGCTACTTTGTCTGGCGAGATGCGGACTTTGGTAGCGGCGGCGGACTTTTCGGCAATGTTTATTCAGGGGCTTCCCGCTATTGGGAAGTATCCAAAACAGTGGGGGAAGGCTGCGGCGATTTCCTTCGCATCGTTCAAAAACCCCGGAAGGTATCAAGAGTATCTTGTCAAGGAACTGGGTAGTCTAACCGAAAGGGCCAATTACGGTGGGTATATTGGCGGATTCGAGTTCATGGAGGCCGTGCCCCAATTGCAGAGACTCGCGGGGCTTGCTACCAGGGTTACCACTGGTAAGGCGGCGATTGGAAAAGAGGCAATCCGTCAAACTTATGGCAGATACGAGGCATCATTTGGTTCCTTTGGCGATGTGGTTAGAAACGAGATGTGGAAGGCCCTTAAATATAAAGGTAGAACATCGGATGAGTTATTCGAGATAGCCCGACACATTGATAGAATGACCGGGGTTATGTCCTCCAAGGGATTGGGGTTAGGCAAGACCCAGAGGGACTTTGAATCGGCCTTCTTGTTCTTTGCCCCTAGATATACTAGAGCGGGGTTTGCTCTTGTGGGAGATGTGTTCAAGGGTGGTTTATCTGGCGCGGAAGCAAGAAAATCCTTGGGGGCGATGATGGCGGCGGGTGCCCTTCTTTATTCCGCTACTGCTACAAAACTGGGACAAGAACCTAACTTCGACCCATCATCTGCCAGGTTTATGACCATCGAAATCAAAGACCCCTTTAGTGGAGAGTCAAGGCACTTCGGTATCGGGGGAATGATGACCTCCCTGTTGAGATTTGGGGCTGATGTTGCTGCTACGGTATCGGAAAACCCCCAGGATTTGTTTGCTCCCATAAAGGACGGGGAACTCAATAAGAAAGACAATCCATTTATCAAGTTCATGTTCTCCAAGACCTCACCCTTGACAAGCACGATAGAAGGATTGGTACAGGGGCAGAACTATTTTGGAGAACCCTTTGAGAACGCCGGGGATTATGGTAAGTTTATGTTGGAAAGGGCCATTCCTATCTCGGCCCAACAGTTACTAGAATCGGGTGACTTTTCGGTTGCGGGCTTGCTTGCCGAGCAGGTAGGACTAAGAACCTTCCCCCAAGCCGACTGGGAGAAACGAGACGCCGAAAGGGATAGAATAGCTCAGGAAACTTACGATATGAGTTGGGACGAGGCCGGACAGCAGTTTGGTCAACTCGCCCAAATACAATTAGAAGAACAGAACCCCGAACTCGGAAGACTTGCCGAACTTGCACGGGAAACCTCAGACAAGATGGCGAAGGGTGAGGGTAAAATCTGGGCCACTTGGCGCAAAGACGGAGAGGCCATAGAAGACAGATACCAAGATTACATCACAGCTATTTCGGAAGAGTGGGAATTGACGAGCGATGCGGTTCAGTTCAGGGAAAAGGTTGACTACGCTGCTGGTGTTCGCAGGGAGATGTATAACGCCAGACAGTCCGACCCCAAGTATTTGGAGATACAAGAGTATTTCACCGAACCCATGACTCCAGAAAAACGCTCGGGGATGAACCCATTAGATGTTGCCCGCCATGAATACAACCAGATAATGTACGCTGGCGATATGGTAGACCGCTTCCACAATTACAACTTCGAGGAAGCCGAGAGGCGGGAAAGGTTATTTATAGCACAGTACGGTCAGGGGGCTTTAGATTATATCGAAGCATTCAGGGGGGCGAAATGGGACGAACCCCTACCGTTAAGATTGCTGAAAGATACCAGAAAAGCTCTTGAACCTTACTGGCAGATAGCAGATGAAGTGTGGTCTAATTTCCCCCCAGAGGCAAAGCAAGTTTCCAAAGAGTTCGACATTAGGAATCGCGCAGACGAGAGAGATGCCAAGGCGTTCCTGTGGCAGAGCCAGATGGGGCCTCAAGTTCTCGCTGCCAGGAGATGGATAGCTATTATGCAGAATCAGTGGAAGTTACAGAATCCCGATGCTGCCAGAATGTTGAGAGTATTCTATTCGTTTTAGGTGATGCAATGCCACTCAAGAAAGGTAAATCGAAGAAAGTAATCAGCCAGAACATCAGTGAGTTGGTGCATTCGGGCCGACCCCAAAAGCAAGCCATCGCCATCGCCCACAGAAAAGCAGGTAAGAAGAGAAAGAAGAAGTGATTGCAGAACTTCGTTGTCCCAACTGTAATAAACTCCACGGTAAGAACTTTGAGGGGGCTATCGAGATAGTCTGTAAGTGCCATTTCTATAAAAAGTACGTGGAACCCCTTGACAAAACGATAGAAGTGTGATATAGTATTATAGGAAGTGGCGGGGCCTCGGCCTCGGTCACTTGCCGCTAGAACTTTAACAACAGAATATAGAGAACCCCAAGAGGGTCAGATTGGAGCGCGAAAGCGCCGGTCTGGCCCTTTTTGTGTTTGTGTTTCAAGAAGGAACACAAAAGGAGGAACGTGATGAACGACGACACAGTTCAGGCCGATTCAACTTCTACGGGAGGCGAATCACAAGATGCTGCATCTAAGGGTGCAGAACCCACAATGGCAGAACTCATTTCAAAAGGCATAGCAGATGCCTTTGCCAATGAGATGCCGCGATTCAAGCAGAGTGTTCGTGATATAGCGAAGAATGAAGCTGGTCGCAGCAAGCCAGAGGAAGGGGTGAATACCGCAGTCAGGCAGGCATTGAAGGGGGTCACGCTGGAAAGTGGAGAACCCATTGATGCACTCCTAGACAGAGCGGACAGGGATGCCCGACTCAGCAGGTACGAGACAGAGGCTCAGGAGGCCGAAAAGAGCAAGCAAGCAATCGAAGCAGGGCAACAGAACCTTTACATGACCCTACGGAACCTTGGTATCGACCCCAACGACTCAAGGATAAATTGGGCACTTGGGGAGACTGATTATAACAAGGGCCAACAGATGTTTGCCGCTTCCGTGAAGGCTATTTTGGGCACACCAGTGAAGGAAGAAAAGAAACCCGATGCCAATGCCGATGAAAACTTCGTTGACACCTCGACATCGGTTGGTCTTCCGAGTGGCGTCCCGAAAACAAAGGCCGGAGTGACAAAGTTTTACTTAGAGGCTTCCAGTGAGGACATCGCTAAACTGGGGCCAGAAATAGACCGAGCTTTGGCTGATGGCCGAATTAAAGATTAAGGAGTAAGTGAATGGCTTACAATACAGGTTCAGACCCCACCCTGGTAGAACTTATCACCGCTGCATTTGTTCCAGCAAAGTTTTCAAGGGAGGTACTAGAACACACGAAATCAGACCTTGTGGTGGCGAACGCTTTTACCCACAGGTTTGAGAAAGACCTGGCATTCGGGTATACAGTTTCCATACCGACAACCACGGAGATTGTGACTGCCGAGGTAACGCCCGGTAGCGAGCCGGCATCGAAGGACGCCGCTGGCTCACCGGCGACCATTACTGTTGACCAGTGGCACGTTGCCCCGGTTGAAATCTCCCCACTTGCCAAGGTTGAGCAGCTTGCGGATTACCTTTCGGTTGGTGCCAAGTCAGCGGCTTATGCTATTGACAAGAAAATCGACACCACAGTTGGAGCAAGGTTTAGTTCGCTTGGTAATAGCACCTATCCGAATTCCGATGGTGACACCTTCACCGACGATACCTTTATTTCCCTGGTTGAAACACTCGATGAGAACGATGTTCCCTCCGATGGGAGATTCCTGATTGGCGACCCGTCCATGAAGGCGGATATGCTGAAGATTGATAAGTTCGTCAGGATGGACTACATCAACGGTTCCCCGACCTCTAATGGCAAATTCGGGCAACTCTATGATGCGAAGGTTCTTATCACCAACAACCTTACTGGAGCCACTACTGGTAACTACGGTGTTTACTCCCATCCCGACGCCATTGGTGTTGTCATGCAGATGCGTCCCAACGCCAAGTTCCACGACCTTAGCTGGAAGTTCATCCTGAAGATTATGGTTGATTCCGCTTGGGGCTCGAACGAAATCCGAGACACCTTTGGCAAGGCTTTTTATACCAGAAAGAATCCGTAATGCCGATTTACAAATATCAGTGTGGTGAGTGTAAGGGAATAGCGGAGATATTTCAACACATGGGGGCTTTGGCCCCCGAGTGTTGCGGTCTCCAAATGACCAAGAGACCAACACTCCCGGCGGATTACACAACCAATACGAACCGTTCAGCGAGACGGAGGTGGATG
>SDBU01005804.1_pt1 | contig 14675 bp, 5 predicted proteins | sample 2277071 | NCBI WGS metagenome assembly SDBU01 (sample SAMN10397929, study PRJNA504765) | marine sediment metagenome | isolation source: marine sediment core GS08_GC12, 126 cmbsf | place: Arctic Ocean: Gakkel Ridge, Loki's castle | collected 2008
TATGAGTTCAATTTATATTATGATAGTTAAAAAGAAAGATGCAAAATGTTCATAAAAATCAAGGCTTGTATGAAAGCCGGCGAGAACACGATGCCTGCGGTATCGGTGCTGTTGTAAATATCTGCGGTAAGCGCGACCACTCAATTATCGAGTATGGCAGGCAGATACTTATCAACCTGCATCATCGCGGAGCAGCCGGTGCTGATGAGACTACAGGCGATGGTGCCGGGATTCTATTTCAGATTCCGCACGAGTTCTTTCTTACCGAATGTGAAAAGTTGGGCTTTTCACTGCCTTCAACCTCACAATATGGCGTAGGTATGGTATTCGGGTCGAAAGATGCAAATCTTAGAGAGCAATGTGACGGAATACTTGAAACTGCGATTGGCTATTATGGTATGAAGGTATTTGGGTGGCGAGATGTGCCGACTTCTAACGATTGTCTTGGCCAAATAGCTCTGGGGGCTGAGCCTTCTATCAGGCAAATTTTTGCCGATGGAGCTGGGTTCGAAGATGAGCTGCTGGAGCAACGTTTGTATCTCGCACGCAAGCGGGCCGAGCGACTGGTCAGAGAAAATATCGGCGATGATGGTCACGATTTTTATGTAACCTCGCTTTCATGCAGGACTATCTGCTACAAGGGTATGTTTATGGCCTGGCAGTTGTTTGCATATTACCCAGACCTTGCAGATGAACGTCTTACATCGGCGCTTGCAATTGTTCATCAGCGTTACAGTACGAATACATTTCCGAATTGGCGCCTTGCTCAGCCGTTTCACTGTATCGCCCACAATGGTGAGATCAACACGCTCAGCGGCAATCGCAACTGGATGACGGCCCGCGAGACGGTAATGGCCAGCGAGGTTTTCGGCGATGACATCAGCGACTTGGTGCCGGTTTTGCCCCCTGGAATGAGTGACTCTGCGTGTTTTGACAGCATGCTTGAGCTTCTGGTTCGCTCAGGCAGAAGCATGCCTCATTCGATGATGATGATGATTCCGGAAGCTTTTGGGCCAAAGTATCATATCAGTACGGATAAGCGCGCATTCTATGAATATCACGCATCAATAATGGAACCGTGGGACGGACCGGCGGCAATGGTGTTTACCGATGGACGGTTTATTGGCGGAATGTTGGACCGCAATGGTTTAAGGCCCTGTCGCTATTTGGTTACAACCGACGGTCTGGCGATTATCGCCAGCGAAGCCGGTGTTGTGGAGCTTCCACCGGAAAATATTCAGCGCAAAGGACGCTTGCGCCCCGGGCATATGTTCTTAGTCGACACAGTCGAGGGCCGAATAATCTCTGACAATGAGATAAAGAGTAAAGTCGCCCGGCAGCAGCCCTACCGCAGGTGGCTGGATGAAAACAAAATTGAGCTTCGTGGTCTTTTTGATGCGCCAAAACTTGTCAGAAGTGACCCGAAAACCATATTCCAAAGAATGAGGGTATTTGGATACACGCGGGAAGAGCTGAAGATGATTCTGACACCAATGGCTGTCAATGGCCAGGAACCTGTAGGCTCGATGGGTAATGACACGCCGCTTGCCGTTCTTTCTGACAGGCCAAAGTTATTGTTTGACTACTTTAAGCAGCTCTTTGCCCAGGTGACAAATCCACCTATTGATCCGCTTCGCGAAGGATTAGTAATGAGCCTTATGATGTTTGCAGGCAAAAAAGGAAATCTTTTAGAGCAGAGCCCGCAACATTGCAGACAGCTTAAATTGCCGCATCCAATACTAACTAACGAGGACCTTCAGCGGCTTCGGACCGTAAGCCGGGATGGCTTTAAGGTTGCTACTGTTTCGGCTGTTTTCCATGCTGATACACCTGATATTGTTGAAAGTCTTCGTTCTGCCCTGGATTCGCTGGTGGAAGAGTCGGAAAAGGCTATTATGGAAGGGGCCTCACTGATTATCATCAGCGACCGTGACATATCGCAGACCCAGGCGCCGATTCCATCTGTACTGGCAGCGGCCGCGGTTCATCATGGTCTGCTTAATCGCGGGCTTCGTGGCCAAGCTGGTTTGATTATTGAGAGTGGAGAACCAAGAGAGGTAATGCACTATTGCCTTTTGTGTGGATATGGTGCTAATGCGATTAATCCATATTTGGTATTCGAATTACTTGACGAGCTGCACCAGCAGGATGAGCTGCCTGCGAAAATGGACGCTACCCAGATAGCAGATAATTATATTGCCGCGGTTAAAAAAGGTATCTTGAAAACGATGAGCAAGATGGGCATTTCGACATTACGCAGCTATACAGGTGCTCAGCTATTCGAAGCGATTGGATTGAATCGTTCATTTGTTGATGAGTTTTTGACGGGAACAAGCTCACGAATTGGTGGAATTGGGCTTGAGGAGATTGCACACGAAGCGCTTGCCCGCCACAAATTGGCTTTTGAGCAGCGTCCCGCCGGGGCGCTCGAACTGGACTTTGGCGGCGAATATCATTTCAGGCACGACTGTGAACAACATCTTTGGAATCCGACCACCGTATCGCGATTGCAGCATGCAGTCAAGTATAACGACACACAAGCTTACTCCGACTACGCCAAGGCTGTAAACGAGCAGTCCCAAAAGTTGTGCACGTTGCGTGGACTGTTTGAATTTGTCCCCTGTGGGACAGTGGCCATTGATGAAGTAGAGTCTGCCGATGAAATAGTGAAACGATTTTGCACGGGCGCGATGAGTCACGGTTCAATCAGCAAAGAAGCGCACGAGTGTCTGGCCATAGCAATGAACCACTTGGGGGCAATGAGTAATACCGGTGAAGGCGGCGAGGACCCTTCACGGTATATAACAGAATCCAACGGTGACTCAAAGAACTGCGCTATAAAACAAGTGGCCAGCGGCAGGTTTGGTGTTACCATAAACTATCTTGCCCACGCCAAAGAGTTACAGATCAAGATCGCACAAGGCGCCAAGCCAGGCGAAGGCGGACAGTTGCCGGGGCACAAAGTAACGGAGGAAATCGCAAAGCTCAGGTACTCGACGCCTGGAGTGACCCTTATATCTCCACCTCCTCATCATGATATATACTCGATTGAGGACTTGGCCCAGCTTATTTATGACCTTAAGTGCAGCAATCCCGGCGTTAAGGTATCGGTTAAGCTGGTAGCTGAAGTTGGCGTCGGTACTATTGCTGCCGGCGTTGCCAAAGGTAATGCCGACGAGGTTCTTATCAGCGGCCATGATGGTGGAACCGGCGCAAGCCCGCTTTCTTCGATCAAACATACCGGCTGTCCGTGGGAACTCGGCTTGGCAGAGACCCAGCAAGTGCTTGTAATGAACGGCCTGCGTGATCGAATAAGGGTCCAGGCTGACGGCCAGATGAAGACCGGAAGGGATATCGTTGTCGCTGCACTGCTTGGGGCTGAGCAGTTTGGCTTCGGCACTGCCGCTCTCGTATCGCTTGGTTGTACTCTGTTGAGGAAGTGTCACGAAGGAGCATGTCCGTTTGGAATTGGTACCCAGGACCCGGAGCTTAGAAAACGATTTGAAGGTAAACCGGAACATATCGAGAGATTCATGCACTTTGTGGCTGAGGAGGTCCGCCGGATTATGGCCCAGCTCGGCTTTAGGAAGTTTGAAGATATGGTCGGCAGAGCGGACCGATTATGTATTCGCAAAGCAATTAATCATTACAAGGCCAAGGGATTGGACTTCTCTGCTATTTTTCATCAGCCGGATATCTCCGATGAAAGTAAAATTCGCCTGAGCAATCGTCAACCGAGTAAAATCGACGGCCATCTTGATTGGCAGATTTTGGAAAAAGCAAAATCCGCTATTGAAAAAAAAGAAGAAACTGTCATCGAAATGCCGATTCGCAATACCAACCGAACAGTAGGTGCGATTTTGAGCAATCGTATAGTCCTAAAGCACGGTCCTGATGGTTTGCCTGATGGTACGTTGGAGGTCGTCTTTTGCGGCTCTGCGGGACAAAGTTTTGGTGCGTTTTTGACTCCCGGTGTAACCTTAAAGCTTATCGGTGAAAGCAACGACTATTTAGGTAAAAGTCTTTCCGGTGGTCGAATTATTGTCAAGACACCCCGGAAATCTCCCTTTTTGGCTCATGAGAATATTATCGCAGGCAACACACTCCTTTATGGTGCGACTCGGGGGGAGGTCTTTATTAACGGCATGGCAGGCGAACGATTTGCCGTCCGTAACAGCGGGGCAACAGCAGTAGTTGAAGGTCTTGGTGATCATGGATGCGAGTATATGACCGGAGGGACCGTCGTCGTGCTTGGCAAAACGGGCTGTAACTTTGCCGCCGGTATGAGTGGCGGCATTGCTTATGTCCTCGATGAGATGCAGCTTTTTGACACGCTTTGCAATCTCGATTTGGTTGAGCTGGAAACTGTATGGCAGCAAGAGGACAAAGAGTTGCTGAGAGATTTGATTCAGCGTCATCTGCACTGGACGGACAGCAAACGGGCACGGCAGATTTTAGACGCCTGGCAGGACATGGTCGGCAGGTTTGTGAAAGTTGTCCCGATAGATTATCGCAAAGCGCTGGAAAAGATGTGGGCGGCCGAGCAGCGGGATACGGAAACAACGCCGGCGACTGAGGAGGTATTCGGCCATGGGTGAGACAAAAGGATTTTTGAAATACAAGCGCCGGGAAGTCGGACATCGGCCGGTTGAAGAGCGAATAAAGGACTTTTCCAACCTTGTTCTGCCGCTTACCCCTGATCAAATCCACCAGCAGGCGGCCAGGTGTATGGACTGTGGAATACCGTTTTGCCACGGTGTGGGCTGCCCGCTTAAAAACTCTATACCTGATATTAATGAGCTGATATATAAAAACCATTGGCAGCAAGCTTGCCGGATGCTTCATTCAACCAATAATTTCCCGGAAATTACAGGTCGAGTATGTCCTGCTCCGTGTGAGGCTGCGTGTACGCTTTCTATCAATGATGAGCCCGTACTTATCAGGCATATAGAATTTCAGATAGTCGAACGCGGCTTTGAACAAGGCTGGATCAAGCCGATGCCTGCCGCAGATAAGACAGGAAAACGGATAGCGGTTGTAGGCTCTGGTCCTGCAGGTTTGGCGGCTGCACAACAATTAGCACGGGCCGGACATGATGTGGTTGTTTTTGAAAAGGACGAGCGAGCCGGAGGCTTGTTGCGTTACGGCATTCCGGATTTCAAGCTTGAAAAACACATTATCGACCGCAGGTTAGAACAGTTGCGGTCTGAGGGTGTTGAGTTTCAGACAGGTGTCGATGCCGGAGAGGATATTTCCGCACGCTACCTGCGAAAGATGTTTGATTGTGTCTGCCTGGCGATGGGGACAGGTCAACCCAGAGACCTTAATATACCTGGCAGAGGATATGAAAACATTTTGTTTGCAATGGAATACTTGTCGTCACAGAATAAGATTTGCTCTGGTGAGCCGATAGATAAATCCGGTATTGTTACAGCCAAAGACAAAGTCGTGGTAGTAATAGGTGGTGGTGATACGGGCAGCGACTGTGTAGGAACTGCCCGTCGTCAAGGGGCTAAAAAGATATATCAATTGGAAATTTTGCCTAAGCCTCCGGATACTCGGCCACCGGATACACCCTGGCCAATGTGGCCGAGAATTATGCGAACATCTTCTTCACACCAGGAGGGTTGTGAGCGACGATGGGGTGTGATGACCAAAAAATTTACAGGTTATGAAACTCGGGTGGGGCACCTGCACGGCTGTGAGGTCGAATGGATAAGGAAGTCCTCCGTCAGTCCGCTTGGGGACGCCTTACGGCGGAGTCCCAGGGACAACGGCTGGAAAATAAAAGAGATACCGAACACAAACTTTGTTATCGAGGCAGACCTTGTGATTTTGGCTTTGGGTTTTGTGCATGTTGTCCATGAGGGACTTATAAAAAGTCTGGGTCTCAAATTGAATGACCAGGGTAATGTGCAAGTCAATGGTTATCAGACAAGCCAGCCTTGGGTATTTGCCGCAGGTGATACTATCAGTGGGGCCTCACTGGTCGTACATGCGATTAATAGTGGACGCCAGGCAGCAGCGGCTATAAGCAAAACGCTGCGAGAGAATAGCTAAATAGTTCCTGTTGCGGAAACAGTATTTGTCATTCCCGCGAAAGCGGGAATCCAGTTTTTTTCGCCCTGGACCCCTGCTTTCGCAGGGGTGACATCGTCTATTTTCGTTTTCCGCAACAGATACTAAATACGGACACAGGTAGAAAATAGCGTTAAAAAGTTTTCACTTGCAATGGGGTGCACAATTTGATACAAATAAAGGAGCATCTGGAGGTCTTCGTTCATGGGATGTGGCTGAGGTCCCTGTTGCCCAAGCTAACATGTTGCAGGTCGCTAAGAATACCGGCCGCCCCAATCCGCCCAAGGCTGCTGAAAACTCAATCAGAATATGAAAAAGAATCAAGCTATCTTCATTGCTGCAATCCTCGTGCTTTCCGGCCATGCGATGGCATTCGAATACCACGAGAAAGGCTACCAGTATCTCTCGCCCGTACCCGAGGCCGAGTATGTGTCCCCTCAGACCAGGTTCATTCTCGTGCGTTTTGAAACCATCTCCCCCTACAACCTCATAAACCCATCGACCTTCATCGAGGTGACAGGAAACAAGAGTGGATCCCACCCGGGCCAGACTAAGATCGCTGCCGATGAAAGGACTGTTATCTTTGACATGTTGTCGAGTTTCTCGAAGAACGAAACTGTTACCGTAACGTTGACACCTATGGCCAATCGTCGAGTTCACGAGGTCGTCGAGCCTTTCCAGTATCGTTTTTATATCTCTCGGTCGGCAGACAGTCTGCCGGCACAGACGGCCCCAGACGCCTCGGTGCAAATCCTGAGCTACGTATCTTCTCAGGCCAATGCAGCCACGTTCACCGAAGACGCAGTCTCCACCGCCGTTGCCGCAGCCCTTGCCACAGGGCCTATGGTCATGCAAAACGGAGTCTCTGTACCCAGCGACTTCCCACATGTTGATGTTCTCATCAACGATAGCCCCGCCTCTGGATACATCTTTATCGACTACGATAGTAGCATCGACTACACAATGATTCTGGACAACACCGGTGCCCCGGTCTGGTACAAACGAGGCTCGAGAGGGCGAGATTTCAAACTGCAGCGAAATGGCATGCTCACCATGGTAGGCGGAGGCGGATTTGTCGGTTACGACCAGAACTTCAATCAGATTGCTTCCTTCCGTGCCGTCAACGGTTACAGTACCGATGACCATGAGCTGCAAGTGTTGGAGGATGGCGGGTATCTGCTTATTGGACGCCGGAACCAAACAGTCGATATGCGTCAATATGTCGAAGGCGGTAAGCCTGAGGCAACGGTGCGAGAGACCGTACTCCAGGAGTTCACAGCTGTCGGCGAGCTCATTTTTCAATGGCGTGCCTGGGACAATTTCGATATTCGCCAAATGGAGAACTGGAGTTACGATGACCCGCTGACAGGTAACTCAATTCGATTCCCCCACATGAACTCTGTTGATATTGATACGGACGGGCACATCGTGCTATCGAGCAAACGCATCAGCGAGCTAACCAAAATTGATCGTAGCTCAGGTGAAATCATTTGGAGACTCGGCGGAGACAAAAATCAGTTCACGCTGGTCAATGACCCGTTAGACGGATTCAACGTTCAGCATGATGTCCGTGTTGTTGAAAGGAATCGTTATACATTGTTTGATAACCACTGGTTACATCGAACCAACGAGTCGCGTGCGGTTGAATACGAAATCGATACCAACGATATGACGGCCACCTTGGTCTGGCAATATCAAGAGAATCCACCGTATGCATCCCATCATATGGGCAATGCGCAGCGGCTGCGCAACGGAAACACGCTCATTAACTGGGTGGAGGCAGCGTTGTCCAAAGCCACAGAAGTAAGGCCCGATGGAACCAAAGCCTTCGAAATGAACTGGGCACAAAGGAATTCAAAGAGTTATCGTGTGTTCCGGTTCCCTTGGGAAGGCATGGTGGAAAGACCCTATTTAGTCCTCGAATCTCATTCTGACAACATGACCTTGATTTTCAACAAGTTCGGCGACCCAAACGTGGCTTATTATTGCATCTATGGAGGAACCGAACCTAATCCAACGGCTCTGCTCGATACCTCCGTATCAACACTCAAACGCCTCACAGGCTTGGAGAATGGACGTCGCTATTACTTCCGCGTAACTGCCGTTGATATGGACGGTCGACAAAGCGATTACTCCAACGAAGAAGACGCCATGGTTCGTTTTCTTGGACCATCTGGGAACATGGTCTTGAACGGGGATTTCTCCCGGGAAAAAGACTCCTGGACATGGGAAGTTGGGGATTCTGCCTCAGCAGAATGGATGATTGAAGATGGCACAAGCCATTTTGGCATAGCCGGCGGTGGCAACCAGGTATCGGATGTTCAGTTAAGGCAGGCCGGCATGCAACTGGGTCGGGCCGAAGAATACGTCTTGGAATTCGAAGCTCGCGCTGATCAGCCTCGAATAATCGAAGTGAAAGTAGGGCAGAACAAATCCCCGTGGACTGACTACAGCAAAATCGGTTTCTTGTATCTCCGTACAAGGAGGACTCGTTTTCGCTACACTTTCGTAATGGAGAATGCGTCAGATTACGACGCCCGTGTGGTGTTCAATATGGGGAATCATAATGCTGATGTTTACCTGGACAATGTTTCTCTGCTCAGAAAGGGACGTCCATGAAATCATTCTGTTGTTTATGCAAAATGGAGGCTCGTTTTTGGATAATTCCAACTGCAGCTCCCCATTTAGTGCCGTTTCTAAAAAGTTAGTGTAATATTCTATACGTACTGTCATTCCGACCGTAGGCACGACTTTGTCGTGCCGAAGCGGAGGAATCTGTTTAAATAGCTTCGCCGAAGGCGAATCAAAAAGTTAAACTTATTTATTGGAAACGGCACTAATTTGATGACAACTTGCATGACGTTTTCGGGCGCCAAGACGTGACGGTTCTGCTCAGATATGTATCTGATAGAACTACGCTCTGTTGAAAAGCCACGAAAACTGTCATTCTGTCCGTAAGGACTCCCTATGAGAACGGAGCGCAGCAGAGTGAAGAATCTCTTTATGACTCAAGAGGTGAGATTCTTCGGTTTCGCCTCAGAATGATAGTCCACGTTTTCAACAGAGCAATAGAACTACTCTTTCTGCTTGGCCGGTTCATCTTGGAGCAGGGCTAATACGGCAGTTTACCCTTGCAATAGGGTGCACAATTTGATATAAATAAATGAGTATCTGTAGGTTTTCGTTCATGGGATATGGCTGATATCCCTGTTGCCCAAGCTAACATGTTGCAGGCCGCTAAGAATACCGGCCGCTCCAATCCGCTTGAGGGTGCTGAAAGCTCAATCAGAATATGAGAAAGAATCAAGCTATCTTCATTGCTGCAGTCCTCGTGCTTTCCGGCAATGCGCTGGCATTCGAATACCACGAGAAAGGCTACCAGTATCTCTCGCCCATACCCGAGGCCGAGTATGTATCCCCTCAAACCAAATTCGTTCTCGTGCGTTTTGAAACCATCTCCCCCTACAACATCATAAACCTATCGACCTTCATCCAGGTAACAGGAGACGAGAGTGGATTCCACCCGGGCCAGACTAAGATTGCTACCGATGAAAAGACTGTTATCTTCGAGGTGTCGTCGAGTTTCTCAAAGAACGAAACTGTTACCGTAACGTTGACACCTATGACCAATCGTCGAGATCGCGAGGTCACCGAGCCTTTCCAGTATCATTTTTATATCTCTCGGCCGGCAGACAGTCTGTCGGCACAGACGGCCCCAGACGCCTCGGTGCAAATCCTGAGCTTCGTATCTTCTCAGGCCAATGCAGCCGCGTTCACCGAAGACGCAACTCCCACAGCCGTTGCCACAGGGCCTATGCCTATGGTCATGCAAAACGGGGTCTCTGTACCCAGCGACTTCCCGCATATTGTTGTCACCATCAATGAGGAACCGGATCCAGGCTATATTTTCTTGAACAATCGCGGCAGAGGAACACCCTACAACATCATTTTTGATAATAACGGCGATCCCATCTGGTACCTCCGTACCTCAGACAGACGGCGGGATTTTAAGGTTCAAGCCAACGGCTGGTTAACGATGCTCATCCGCGGGGGGTATGGCGGCGGCTTGGGATTTATCGCCCTTGACCGGCACTATAACCATGTGAAAACTTTCCGGACCAAAAACGGTTATAGTACTGATGAGCACGAGTTAGTTGTCCTCGAAGATGGCGGCTATCTGCTCATCGGACTGCGCAACGAAACCGTGGACATGCGCCGGTATGTCCCTGGCGGAAAATCAAATGCAAACGTTCGGGAGACCGTGATTCAGGAATTCACCGCAGCGGATGAACTCATTTTTCAATGGCGCGCCTGGGACAACCTCGATATCCGCAATAACACGATTGATACTCCCACCGGACAGAGCATTCGTTTTCCTCACATGAATGCTCTCGACATTGACATCGACGGCCACATCCTGCTCTCCAGCCGCCACCAAAGTGAGGTAACCAAAATCCACCGCCAAACCGGGGCCGTCATCTGGAGACTCGGCGGCGCTAACAGTGATTTTATCTTTGTGGGCGATCCTTTGGACGGATTCCGTAACCAGCACGCGATTCGCTCTACCGGCGAAGGGCGCTATTTGCTCTTCGACAATGGCAACGGACATCGTCCTTCCGTTTCTCGTGCCGCCGAATATGAACTGGATGCGAATGATATGACCGCCACCTTAGCCTGGGAATTCCGGGACACACCGGACCGTTTCTCGCATTACATGGCCAACGCCCAACGTCTACCCAACGGCAATACACTCGTCAACTGGGCGGTGTATCAATCGCCAAAACTCACCGAGTTGCGTCCCGACGGAACAAAGGCTTTTGAAATGGATTGGGTCATGGAAGACGAGTGCTATCGCGTTTGGCGACATCCCTGGGATGGTTACGCCCTGAAGCCGTACCTCATAGCGGAATCATACCCGGGTAATGCCACCTTGATCTTCAATCAATTCGGCGACCCGAATGTAGCCTATTATCAGGTTTATGGAGGAACCAGTCCTCAGCCGACCGAAGTGCTTGCCACCTCGGAAACAACGTTGTTGCACCTCAAAGTTCTGAGCGATGAGCCCTTTTATTACTTCCGCGTAACCTCGGTGGACCCAAACGGTGTGGAAAGCGATTTCTCCAATGAAGAGCAGGTGAGAGTCCTATCCTATAGAGCCGGCCAGAACATGGTTGAAAATGGTGATTTCTCGCAGGGAAAAGACGCCTGGACATGGGAACTCCAGGGCGGATCAGCGAACTGGACGATTGAAAACGGCGAGTGCCATATCGCAATCAACGACGGGGGTGGTCAAATATATTCTGTGCAGTTACGTCAGAACGGCATGCCCCTGCTTCAGGGCAGGCAGTACCGCTTCGAATTTGAAGCCCGGGCGGCGGCCGAGCCGCGCATCATCGAGGCAAAGATAGGACAGGATCAAGGCCCCTGGACTAACTACAGCCGCATCGGCTATACCGCTCTTATGATGCGGAGACGCCGCTATTTCTATACGTTTACTATGACGGACCGGACTGATACGAATGCGCGCGTGGTCATTAATGTCGGAACCTCTAATACTGATGTCTACATCGATAATGTCTCCCTGATTTGGACAGGGCATTGACTAATACCCATAAATTATGGTATTATTATGAGTAATTAATTTATTTAACTAAAGAAAGCGGTGTAATCATGAAAAAGATTGTTGTCATTCTTATGCTTCTGTCATGTATGGCGTATGTCCCGACAAGCGCCAATGGACAGGTTGTTCCGGCTGACCCAAACGCTGATCCCAATACCACTGGCACCCTGCCTGAGGATTTCCCAGAATTCATCATCACGCAGAATGGTGAAACCGCGCCGGGATATTTGATTGGAAACATTAATTCTGAGGCTCAGGGCGTGGGCAGTTACTTTATGATCCTCGAGAATTCGGGGGTACCTGTATTCTACAGCCAGACCCAGAGCTTTGGGCGATTAGTGACCAATGGATTATTCGCTTCGAGAAAGGGAATAAAGGGATTGAAAAAGAAGTTTACCTGGTTTCTCAAGGATGAGGCATCCACTTTTGAGGATACCTTTCAAATGCGAAACGGTTATCTTGCGGATAGTCATGCTTTCCAGCTTCTGCCCAATGGGCACGTGTTAATGTTGTGTTATGACGCACAGATCATTGACATGAGTCAAATCGTCGAGGGCGGCCATCCAAATGCACAGGTGATTGGTTCTGTGATTCAAGAGCTGGATGTCTATAAGAATGTTGTCTTTCAATGGAGAAGCTGGGACCACATCCCGATTACGGACTCTTATAAAGACTTGACCAAAAAGAAGTTTGATTACATTCATGTCAATTCCGTCGAATTGGATGATTTGGACGGCAATATCATTATGTCGTGCCGAGAGACATCCGAGGTCATTAAGATTAGTCGTGCTACAGGAGAGGTGATCTGGCGTATGGGCGGAAAGCATAATGATTTCACCTTTATCAACGAGCATGAAGAAAACGCACCTCGCTATTTCAAGGTACAACATGATGCACGTCGCCATCCCAACGGGAATCTCACCATTTTCGACAACGGTGCGAACAACACTGACAAATCCAGACCATACTCCCGCGGCGTTGAATACGCGCTTGATGAACCGAACAGGACGGCAACCATGGTTTGGGAATTCAGACATGACCCGAACATTGTTGCCCTGAGCGGAGGAAATGTAACTCGCCTGCCTAACGGCAATAGCATGATCCGATGGGGAGGTGCTGCTAAGTTAGGAGAGGCTCCGGCTGCCACAGAGGTCGATCCAAATGGACAGCTCGTCTATGAAATTTGGCTTGCACAGGAAGGAGTCACCGGCGGATTTAATCGATATATATGGCCATTTGAGAATATGTCCGTTACAGTGAAACGCTATGAGCTTATGGAGGGTAACACATATATATTTGATGACGACTCAGCAATTACCGGTGTAACGATAAAGGTGAGCTCATACGAGGGACTGGCCTATAACGAGGCCTCCATAACAAAGGAACCCTTTGCGCCGCTTTATCCGGAGTTTCCAGGGAATGTCCCCAAAGTGCTTCCCGTTCGTATTATTATCACGGAATTCGGAATCGACAGTATCAATGCGGACATCTCGTTCGACGCAGAGAGCTTTGACTTTACTGAGCCTAACCTATTGACCGTATACCATCGCGAATTTACTGGTCAGGGTCTGTTCATTCCCCTGCCCACTTCATACAATCCCGTCACGAAAAAGTTGAGGACCACGATGACCCGGTTCGGCGAATTCATCTTCGGCAGGCCAGATTTGGAACATATAGCAATCGCCCCCCTACTGCTCGCGCCGGAACATCAGGGCTCCGTTAATCAGGAACTGCCTGTCGCCCTGTCCTGGACACCTAAGGGATTTGTAAGTACCTGCCGGCTACAGGTTTCCAAAGATTCCGCATTTGAAACACTGGAGGTTAACGAACCGTGGTTGACCGAAGCTCGCTATACCCTTGAGCCCGTAGAGCCTAACACGCTCTATTACTGGCGGGTAAATACGACCAATCAAGCCGGCACCAGTGAATGGTCAGAAGACTCGTTCGAGACAGTACCGCCCATGGTCCAGGTCACTGTGCCCAACGGCGGCGAACAGTGGCAGCGAGGCCTGGAATACTTCATCCTGTGGGATGACAATCTGAGCGAGGATGTTGTGATTGAGCTCTACAAGGGCGGCTCATTGCTCCAGACCATTAATACGACTCCCAACATGGGCGCGTACACATGGGAGGTCGGTTTGGGTCTTGAACTGGGCAGCGATTACTCCATTAAAGTGAAAAGCTCAGCCGATGAAAACCTGTTCGATATGAGTGACAACACCTTCACCATTGATTAGCAGCAAACTGCACAACGCCGGTACAATCAAATCCTGCGACTGTATGCACCATACGCAGTTGTCAAGGCAAGATGGGACCAGGGTAAAACCTCTGAATTTCCGATGCAATGTGTCCTAAAAAATGGGCAGCCATTCGTGAATAGGGTGCGAGATTTCGCACCACTTTGACTAACGCCACGATTCACCACGACGCTTGTTTAGCCCCCCAATCCCATGATCTTACCTGCCTATAAGGCAGCGTTGGGGGGTCCGTACCCAAAATTGATTTGGCAAAATTGTAATCTGCATTTAGCAGATAAGCAAGGGCCAAAAGAGGCTGTTCCGGCCGTCTTTTTTCTCACCATCACCGCACCCACATATGACGAGTTCGTCGTTTAAGTTGCCTCTGAGGCGATTTAAATTGAAAGCTGAGGGGGGGGCTTTGAGATTGTACAAATAGACTTAAACTGTCTTTTTATTGAACACCTCTGCCATAGGTCGAAGAAGACACCCCAAAATGAGTGATATTGTCTTGCCCTTTCCGCACTTATGCATAATCTCATCAAAAAATGTCAAAAGGTGAAGATTTTTATTGACGGGAAAGTGGATAGTGTGGTATAAATAAGGTTGATTTTGTGTCCGCACAATCGGACATCTGTGGCTTTTGGGTTCTTCAGCGGGCAAATTTCTTTTGTTTTTCGATAGAGGAGGTGTTAGTACGTGGAGTACGGAGTTGTAGTGAAAACTTTGTGCTTCGCAGT
>SDBU01005805.1_pt1 | contig 14673 bp, 18 predicted proteins | sample 2277071 | NCBI WGS metagenome assembly SDBU01 (sample SAMN10397929, study PRJNA504765) | marine sediment metagenome | isolation source: marine sediment core GS08_GC12, 126 cmbsf | place: Arctic Ocean: Gakkel Ridge, Loki's castle | collected 2008
GGTCCCCCCCGGCAGTTGGAAGAGCGGCGTCACCCTGTTGGAAGATCAGAGCCGTCGTCGTCGGTAGCCCAGCCAGTCCGGTCGGCAACGGAGGATTGTCCGCATTTATAGCGTCCGTTACGTTGTTAAAATACTCCACCGGATAGACCCAGTGGATGTACGTGCCGTCGGTGAAGAACATGGACCTGACCCACTTGTTCGCCGGAATGTTGGTCAGCGTGCCGGCCGCGTCGTACTGGGCTGTGTCTATCTCGGCATTGGCGGCGGACGTGAAGTCCGTCCCGCCCCCGTCCTTGTACCACCGGCGCATGGCCGACAAGCGACTTTTGATTTCCGAAACGTCGGTGCCGTTGTGCATCTCGCGGTAGAAGGTGCCCGACGACTGTGTTACGTCCAGCGCGTTCGTCGCATCCGCATCCTCACTGACAACCAAACCGCTTGTCACAATAGTCGAAAGTGCGAGTGACGCGACGCGAAGTAATTGCGTCATCGCACCGCCTATCGATTCTTCTTGATGCAGCTCGAAGATGTCGCCGTTCGCACAGATCATGCGTGCGATTTCGATTTCGTTGCCGGACAGTGCCGTCGTCTTGACCTGGAGCGTGGTGGTCCCGTTGTAGTACAGGATGTTGACCACATCGTCGGTCAGTGCCAGGTTCGACCCCCGGGCGAGGAAGTAAGCAACCGCCTCGGTGTCTGCCGAAAACACCGCCCCGGCGGCCCATTGAATGTTCAGCCCCCCTTGGTCCGAAACCGCCCCACCCGCCAACAGCCAGTGGGGCGTAATGTGTTCGAACATATTGTCCACGCTCTCGACGGTCAGTCCATCGGATGCCATGTGGTGGCCAATCGCCTTGGCGTTATGGACTGGATCGGCAGAATCGTCGGCGCTCATTGGGTGCGCATTGTACGCCCCGCCAATCGTGTCGCCGTCTATAGTGTCAAAGCGTGGCATCTGTCTCTATCGGCATCAAGCCGACCTCCGCGCCCCAATTGATATTTCCATCGTCCGGGTTCGTCCACGTCAGAACAATCACGTCGCCACCGTCGAACAGCCAATGCGCCGCCTCGCCTTCGGGGATTCTGAAGTTGACATCCGCACCCATGCCTCGATTCTTCAGCGTGAACATTGCAACGTCATACTCTCGCCCGCGATGACTGTCGATGTTAATCGCCAGGTCCGCTAGCCCGCTACCGCTGCCGAGGAAATGAATGCGGATAAACACGAGCACGTAGCGGCCCGCGAGCGCAAAACGCGCCGCGTCGTTCGTGTCGCCAGCGTGCCTGTAATCCAGGGAGCCCATGTTCGTGGCCCCCCCGTAGCTCTGCACGATCACCTTTGCCGGATCGAAGATCATAACCCACTCCTACAGACTGAACACGTTGGTCGTGCCCAACGGCATGCGCACCATGCCGCCGTAGTTTCGCAGCGGATTGGTGAACGTCACCAGATGCCCGCCGATGCGCATGTCCAGCGTGTGGCCCGGATGGGTGTCGATATTCGTGATTATCCGCCCCGACTTGGCTTCGGCAATCCTGAACGACCCGCCGTAGCCGTTGACTTTCGTGAGCGTGGACGCCGTGGCGTCCCATTGGAACATCCCTCCGTACTGATTTAGTGTGGTTCCATTCACCGCCCCGCCGTGGATGAATTCGCCGTCAGACTGGTTAACGGTAATGAACGCCGATTCACAACGAACGCGTCCGCCCTGTACGTTGATGACACTCCCGGTGAGCGTCGTTGACGGAGGAATGTATAGCTCGCTCGTTCCCCCACCCGGCGGGGCCAATACCGTAGCCGTCCCGCCGCTCGCTAGCGTCAAGGTGTTGAGCTTGCATTTGCCCTGCCTCACGACTAGCGATGTCACCTCTCCGGCACCGGACAGAACCACCTTGTCGTCTCGCGTGGCGGTCGTGTTGATGAGCACGGCAGCCGCCGCCTTGGCGTTAGGAACCTGGAAGTAATCCGGAGTCAGGCCCGCCCCGGAATGCAGCAGGGCTGTGATTCCCTCGGCGGGTTCGAATGGTTCCGCGCCTGTGCCGACCCAGTATCGGAAGCCCGCCGTTTCAATGATTTTGAATGCTATCCCCGCCCAGTTTGCCGCAGCCACAGCGATAACGCATTCGCGGTTCGCCTGCTCGTTAAACACCAGCGTGTCTCCGTTGACAGGCACGCCCGCCGCCGACCAGTTCGCCGCCACCGAGGCATCTGTAGCCGCCCCGCCGTCTCCGATCCATGTTTTAGTCGCCATTGTTCTTACTCCTACTAATCGCCGCCATGATGCGCCGCTGCAACCGTCCTATCGTACCGTACCCGAACTTGTCCTGCGGGCAACACCAGCCCGAGAGGCGTAACTTGTGAGTCAATCGCGAGAGCTTCCAGTGCCCACATCCGCAGCCGCGACCTTGGTTGTCGCCCTTGCAATACGAGTGCTCGTCGCGGAAAGTGTAATGATACTGGCATCCGGTACACGCCTCGCGTCGTGTGACAACCGCCGCCCGTCTCACCCATCCCGCCGCGTGGGCTATTGCAAAGCTGCGGATGTGTGGATAGTTGGCGCCCGTCCAGTTGAATCCCATAGCTGCATGGTACACAAGCCAGGATGGGAGCGACAACACGGAGAGCACATATGAGATTATCTTCAGCACGTCCCGGCCCCATGCGAGCGGGTAGGACACCATCCGTTGATCCAAGGGCAGCGCCTTCCACCGCGGACCCGTACGAACGACTGTCTTCCGGTTGGCCTTGGGCGGCTGCACTGGTTCTGTTTGCTGATGCCCGTTGAACTGCCGGGCGATCTGCTCGCGAAACCGCAATGGGATACCGCTGTCAACTTTGATCTTCATTAGTCGTTGAACCTCAAGCGCACTCCTCCGGCATAAATACTGTTCGGATCGTCGGGCTTGCTATACAATTGCGTGGGCCAGCCAGGAACGAACACGTGCATCAGCTTCTCATTCAGGTTATGGCAGAAATTGTTCGCCGACCCCAGCGATTCGCCGGGTTCCAGGTTGAGATGATCGACAACCGTTCTCTCCCCGACGGTCCCGAGAAACCCGCGCCAGCGCGCACGACGCGGGGGATAGTTGAGCAGTACCCCGTCCTTTCGTATCAGCAAGTTGTCGCCCTCGATGACGGGGGGAAGTTCGCAGTCTTCCCCGGCCTCTGCGTGGGCCTGATAGGCAACATATATTTTGACGCGGTTGCTTTCGCACGTCGTGCTGTCTACCGCTGCGCTAACCCATGCGAACACACCGATGTCATTCTCGGCATCTTCGCGCATGGCGTTCCACACGTCAGCCGAAACCACAACCTCATCGTAGATGTCGTCGCATTCTACGAGGTCGCCCTCGTCAAAGAGCCGATGAATTATGTCACTGCCAGCGAATCGCAGCGACACATACTCTGTCCAATCCCCGAAGTCACCTTCAACCCGGAGCTTGATCGTCACGTCGCCCACCGCAGCAGGCAGGTCGGTGAAGGTATAGAATACGGTTTGCTGTCCGAAATGGTGGAAGTCATCAAACCAGTGCGAGTTCGTACGGTACTCCTCAAGCGGCACGGTGCCGGGATGCCCAGGGTCTCCGACATTCAGAATCGTCACTTCCTCCGATGGTTCGTGCAGATAGGCCCGGTACCCGATGCGAGCGTCGATAAACAATCGAACGAACGGCGCCATTATCAGATGGCTATCGGCCCCCGGCCACGTTCGCCCATCGAAAAATACGGGAACGAAGCCGAGTCGGATCGACGCATTGGTCAAGAACATCTTGACGGTAACGCCCAACCCGTGCACTTGCGTTCGGCAATCGGGCAACGTTGCGATCAGCGTGCCATCCGGTGCCGGCTGCTCAAGCATTGCGCAGTCCGTCAGTTCAGTAGCCCCGGTCAAATCCCACCATCGAGCCCACCGATCCAGCTCTTGCCCGTTGGCGTGGTCCTGAAAATCCACGTGCCGGAAATCCATCACGTCACCACCACCGCCGCCGGAATATCGCGGGAAGGTTTCAAGCAGAACGTGACGGATCGCCGCATTCTGAATGTCCAGCATGGCCTCCTCTTGCGGATAGTCGCCCTCATGGAACGGCTTGCGGAGATGCGGTCGACGTTCGTCGTCATCGTGCACCGCAATTAAAACCTCAGACCACTCGTTCCGAATATGTATTGGCGCATAGTACACCGGGTCAGGTTGCCCGGACCCGTAGCCGCTCTGACAAGGCGAGGCCGGCGCCTGTCCCAAACACCCAGCCAGCGGGTTCGTGGTGCACGTGGCCGGCGGGTGTACTCCCGATGCCGATCCGTCGCCGCCGGTATGGAATACCATCGGCAGCGTCAAGGATCGCGCGCGACCCTGTACAGTATGCCGCGCCGTGTCATCTTCGAACCGCCGGCACTTGATCCAGGGAAATTCGGATGTGCCCACAATGCGCCATCCGTCCCACATAAAGCCCCACAGGTCAGATTGATAGCCCCGCACCGGCTGACCGATCGGCGTACTTAACCCAAGACCCTCCGAGACGCACACGAAATTTGTCGCCGCTGATGCCGTGACGTTTGGGTCCGGGTAGCAATCGCATGATGTATGATCCCAACACTCTCTTCCGAAGTTGTCCCAGCACGTCGCGCGGGTGTAGTGCATCACCAACGGCACAAGGTCTGAGTTCCAATCAATACCGTTGGGCGTCACGTTTACGGATCGCAAGTCCTTGTGTTCTCCGTATGCGTTCCGGCTCGGACGAACGGGATCGGCCCGCATGTACCGAAGGCCCAACGCAGGGAAGGGCGATTGGCCGGGATACCAGCCGCCTCCGATGTTATCCATGCACGGGAAACAGCCTACGTCGCAGCCTTCCCAGTTGCCGAACGGATCTCCGAACCAGCTACCGACACCCAGCCAACAGCGATCGAGGCCCTCCCACTGCGGGCAGGCGGCCATGCCGGGCATCGGTGCGAATATGCAACTCATACCGGCACCCCCCTGCACAATCGCTGATGGGAAAAGAAGATTGCCTCCGTCCATTCGGGCGCGGAAATGGCTGTCACGAAGTACGCATCCCCGCCGGGCATCCACTGGATTGCGTCCTTGACTGGGGCGATAAATACCGCCGATTCGTGCGTCTGCGGGTGCCCTTCGTCTTCGTGGTTACTACAAAAGACGAACATGCCATCCGCATTCACATCCAGCAGTGTACGCCCAAGATGTAACGCGCAGGCTTCCTCGTCATTGCCCGGATACATGTGTGTCGCTCTGGCGGGAAACGTGCAGGGCATCGCCGAGCCGAGTTCTTCTCCGTATGCGTGATTGATCTGCGTACCGTCATCGTCGCGGATTGTTATGCCGCCGAAGACATGCGGACACAGATCGACGGACCACCGCTTCAGCGTCGTGCCGTCTTCGAAGGTCGGCAGATACCCGTCCGGGTCGAACGTCGGACAATTGATCGGGTTCGGCGGATCAACTTCATCCGGAGGCGTCGGCCATTGCGGATTATCAGGCTTACCCATTAGAACAACCCCGACCACGGTTGGCAGTCGCTACGCCGCATATTCACTTGCGGTGCCGGTAGGATCTGCGGCCAGCGTATCGTCTGTTTTAGAAACCACATCCCCTGGATGCGCGTAGCTTCCAGTACGTTTTCCCCCTGCGGAACGGTCTCGCCGATCACGTAGTTACGCGCCTGAACGTACCCGGCGAAGTGTCGCTTCGAATGCAGGTTCGGCCATACAAAGATCACCTCTGGGTTATCTGTGTCGACCTTGTAGTGCGGGACAATAAGGCCGTTATCCTCTTCCAGTTCGACCCTGACCCACCATACTGTGATGAACCACGCATGGGCCGAATCCCACGTCTTAGGAATACAGAACCGCGAGGCGCTGCCGATGGCTTTGTCGAACAGGTAGGATTGTCGCCCGTACATATTCTGGCTGTCGAACACGGTAACAATCGCCCCGTCATCGCTGTCGTCGGCCAAGCCGAACGCATGGCTTTCATTATCCCGGTCGGTCGGGTTGATCTCCGATAAGTTCGTGGCCATTACCCATCGCACGGGGTAATGCCGCCGAAGTGGATCGGGCTCTTCTTCGGTGGGTTCTTCGAGCTTGTTCATGTCCAGCAGTAATTCCATCGGCCCGGTTCTACCCGCGGTTTGCGGGGTGATGTCTCCAATCTCGCGAACCCAGTACCGCGCATCTGGAAAGTCGGGATCGTCTTCCTCGCCTTTCGGCCCCACATAACGTATCTGCGCAAGGAACGTCCGCGACGTCATACGCTCGGCGAGGTGCGTGAAATCCGCACCAGGCATCGGAGCTTGGTGTTGACCGGCCGGAGTGTCTTGTGCCATTACGGTTAGATCGCCAGGCACTAGACCGGGACCGGATGTGCGCGCAATCTCCTGTATCTCTTCAGCGGTAAGACGATCGCCTGGCTGATAGACTTTCATTATCCACACGAATCCGGGGAAATTGTTACCAGCGTATCAAACCCAACGGTTGCGCGCGGCAGTACGGACATCTTGATGTGCAAATCGGCATAATTATCCGATGGTGTCGGTTCGATCGGTAGGTGCGATTCTGGGTCAGGCTTAGGCCGCCAGAATTGATGCTGGCGATACGGATCAGCCCGAAATGTCAACGTCACCTCGTAGATGCCGGTACCGTTCGGATCGCTTGGGGTGTCCATAAAGATAGGTCGCATATCGACACTGTCCAATATCCAGCTATCCTCCGGCAAATCGAGAAACACTCCGTCACTCGTGCGCCCCGCTTGTTCCCGTATCATTACGCGCTGAGCGTTTCCAAGTATCACTCGCGGATAAAACCGCACGACGATCGGGACTGGGCGTAGCACAGGCATTGACTGCCACGACTCCAAAAGAAATCGATGCTGCACTTCCTCCGGATTGTCATGCACCCCCACTGTGCCCAAAGTCTTTTCAAGCGTATACCATTCAGGGAACGAGGCCAGCGCGGTATGCTCGCGGTCTTCGTACACATGCGGACAGGGGCGCTGCTGATAAAGAATTGTTACCTTCGTAACCTCGTAGGCCTTGTCCCACGTTTCCTCGTCAACGCCTTTACTGATCGGATCATACCGCTCTTCGATCACGTATGACGAACGGTAGGGGCTATTCGACGGGAGCGTCGAATCGGCCATGAACGGATGGGGTGAGCCGAAATGGAAGCCGCCCATGATCTGACTGTTTTCAACGACGTCAGGCGGACCCTCGACGAAGAATGTAATAAACGTAGTGGCCCGCTGCAAGTCGCGACGAAGGGCCTTGCTGTCGGCGGCTTCGTAGCCGTAGACACTAGCTGCTTGTCGTGGCCCTGTATCCTGAATTTCGGGGCCCAGGCCGATGCCGCGGGCTACCCGTGTCGCCGGGGGGGCAGGTGTGTCTCGTGCTCCCATTAGTGCTCGAACCTCCCCTTTATTGTCTGCCTCTTGCCTTCGATATACCCGTCACGTACTGCCTCTCGCGTCCGGTCTTCGTTCGTTGCCGCCGTCGGGGTGATGCCTAGATCCTGAACGCCCATTGATGCGTTTATAGTTTCAGCAATGGAGTCGATCATGCTTTGCCACAGCGTCGCAGGCTGATCGATGCCCAACCGCCCGGGAAGCGGTGTGCGCAACTCAAAATCCAAAGCCCTCTCCTTGGGCTGTGGCGTGTGGATGGTTCTAATCTCGCTAATCGGGTCGCGGAACACGCCAGGCGCCGGGGTCGGATATGGTCGCGCCCGATCGGCAGCAACCTCGGCTGCGTTAATGGCTTGCAAATGCGGAGGAAGCATGCCCGGATACCTATGCCCCAGGCCCCGCGCTGTCGGCCCAAGACCTGTTTGCATAGTGCGCATTTTGCTACCAGCATCGGCCATTTGATCGGGCGTAAATCCACCCATCAGAAATTCTACACCCGCCCCGCCGTATTCGGCACCAATGTCTATGGCATCCGACAACATCGCCCCGCCACGCCCTAGCCCGAACTGCTGGAAATGCACAGCCATTGCCGCTTCGTAGGCGGGACCGTACTTTTGCGCAAGCATCTGGCGGCGTATTCCGAGTTGCGCAATTTGGGGTAGTTCGGGAATCAAACCACCGCCACCTTCGCCACGCCGCGCACGAGCCATCTCTACCACTAGGTCGCCGAGCTCTCTTCCTGGATGTAGAATAGTGGCGCCGATCGCGTGCTTCATCGTTGTTAGAAGTTCTTCAGGCGCGACCCCTTCGCCAAGCGCACCCATAGCCTTGCGGCCCGCATCCATCATCTGTCTGACGGTAAACGGCGTACCCGGCGCAAGGCCTGCTATGTCCGCTTTGAAACCTGGGACGTCTTGGACGCCAGCCGCTCCAGCCGCAAACTCGAATCGTTTCGCCGCCGCCCCGACGTCGGTCAACGCCTCGAACACTTTCCCAATTGCCGCCACAATGCCGCCGGGTCCGGTGATGCCTTGTGCCGCGGACGCAAAGGCGACCCCCATTCCGTCGCCCATCCGGGACGACATGGAACTGATAGCACGCAACGATTCTTCGGTGATGCGCAGGCTTTCCCCGTAAGCTTTGTCGAGCGGCGATATGTCACCGCCGATCTCGACGAACGCAGCCCCAATTTTCTCACCTTCCGGCATTCTAGTTGCTCGCTCTGTCGGCGTGGTCCGTCAGCATCCTCGCTTGTGCCAGCGTCGTGTTGCCGATCTCTTCCCACGTCATCCCGACCACCAGCTTTAAATGGCAGATCAGCGGTTCGAGGTCGACGAGTCGTCGGCCGAATCGCTGCCCGCTAAAGGGACGTCACCGTCCTTGTCCGGCTCTCTCGGTGCTTCCAGTACACCCAGAACCTTCTCGGCGGTCGCCCTGAATTCATCGTCGTCGACCAGAGCCCGCACCGCTTCCTCGGGAATCTTAGGCATCTCGTGTCGCAGCGACAGGTACACCGCCCGAATCAGGTAGAGCGGGTCCGAGTGTTGGAAATCGTCTTCGGTTGCGCAGCGATGCGTAATCTTGAACATCTGCACGAACTGATCGTCGAAGTCGACCTTGGCCTTGTGCGCTGCCGCGACGTATGCCCCGATCTCACGGTCTTTGTTGTACTGCAACAGGTCTCCGTAGTCGCTCAGCGTGAGCGGGGAGAAGCTGTACTCCACCCCGCCGTGCTTGATCGTGCACGGCTTGGCGAGCGCGATGTTCAGCGCTTTGATCGTTCGAATGATTGCGTCGGTTCCTGGCACGTCATGGCCCTCCCTCTGTTATCGGCCCACTTACCCGGACGGTTCCCTGCAAGAGCATCGCCGCCCCGATGTCTACGTTAAACTCCAGGTGTTCAAACCAGCCTTGCATCTCCAAATAATTGCCGTCCCCCGTCCAGCGATATAACTTCAAGGTCAGAAGACCTTTATTCCAGTTTTCGTCCGGGCGAGTACTGTCTAGAAACCCCCGCAAAACCACCCGGTGCGTTGGTACTGACGGAATCCACTGCGAATACCCGACGCCCTTGGGCGTTACATCTCGCATCGGACGATCGGCAATCATGCGCCAAGACGTCAGATATGCGTTCGACCCCAACGAAATAGCAAACGGGACCTTAGCATAAGCATCCTGTGCGTGTACTGACCACAAGCTCAACCTTCCGTAATGTCCACTGAGGTACGCCACAAGTCTAACTCGCTACACGGTATTATCCGGGCGCGTCAACACCGAACCAGCCAACAGTCTCGCGTTCATTACTGACTCGCGGGTGACGTCGCGGGTGAAGTTGATCTCGTCAATAAACGCCGTTCCTTCGTAGGTGGAATCGGCAGCCGCCGACGTAGCCTTCAACGTAATCGCCACACTGTCGCCCGGCCGTCCGCCGTCGGTCGTGAAGTTCGTCTGGTCATCCACCACGGCTTCCAAGTTAATTTCCCACCGGGGCAGGCCGGGTATGAAGGCGTGACCCGTTGCACCCATAACGGTTATGTCGTGGTCGGCATGCTTGTCAATAAGCGTCCAGCTACGAATTTCGGCAGCCCAAGTCGGCCCGGTTACTGTCCCGCCATGTCCTGATTCAAGTGCCATAACATTGGCTCCTTTATGCGTTAGTCGGGCGCGTCAGAACGCCGGTCCCTCGCAACGTCGCCACGCCTTTAGTTCCCTGCGCCACGTCGCGAGTGTATTCAATCTGTGCGATATACGCCGCGCCGGTGTAGTCGTTGGCGCCGGCATCCTCTGTCGCCGTCAGCGTAACCGCCGTAAGATCACCACCGACAGCCGTGTATGTTGCCGCCGTAGTATTGGTGAAATCTACCGCGTTATCCACGACGAACTCACATCGCACTTCCCACGCCGGAAGACCTATAATGTACGCGGGGACAGCGGCGGCCCCCATCACTGTACCGTCGAAAACGTCATGCCGATCTTTCAGCGTCCACCGCTGAACAAACGCCTTCCAGAGCGGTCCGACCGTCATTGTCCCGCCGTATCCCGCATTAATGGCCATAAGTCACACTCCTAGTTCTCTTCCAGTGCGATCTGAAACGACGCCAGACCCGCCCAGGCTTTTGCTTCGTCATCCCAATAGGGACCTTGTTGCCGTGGCCAGATACCCATCACTAGGGCGCCGGTCACCGTGCCCAGGTCGCCCGCCTCCATCACCGTGCTGATTGCTTTGATGGCATCGCATACTCTCGCTTGCGACGTGGAATTGTCGAATATCACAAAGTCGACCGTGTAATCCCATATCCATGTAGGACCCATTATCCCGGTGTAAGGCGGCGACGCTACCTGATTGAAACGCACCCACGGAAACGTACTGACAGAACGTGGCACGAAGTTATAAATGCGCGTGCCGACAATATTGGTGACCGCCGACGTCGCGACAAGTTTCGCAACAATCGCTTTACTGACTTCTCCATAGTCAATTGCCACCGTGCTTCAACTCCTGATTGATGATGTCCTGCATGCGCCCGCGCTCTTGCTTGAATACCGGGCGCAGCCAAGGCCGCGGCTCCAATCCGCGCTTCGTTCCGAACTCCAAGAAAAACCCGTAATCCAAAGGCGTTCCCACTCGCTGCACCGTGCCATCAGGATTCGCCGACTCCATGTCCACGCTGTTTCGAAGGATGCCGAGTCGCTTACGCGGGGGCTCGCCGGCCTTGCTCGCTCGGATCTCTTCACCGGCTACCGACGTCCCGGCCGGATGCGTCTTCGTTGGGCCGGGCTTGCTCAGCTCCTCTTTCAGTGCGCCGACCAAGTGTGCAGCCGCCTTCTGGACAGCCCTTGCCAATCGCGCCTTGACCGGGTTGCCGGAAATCTCCGGGCGCCAGAATGCAATTCTCGGGCCTTGGGCCATCGCTACATTCCCAACACGCAAACAACTACGATGATCGCGATCAGCATCACGACCAGTACAACCACATCCATTCCGTCGTCCTTGTCAGGCGTCAAAGCGCCCGATCCCTTCCGGAGTCTCTACGCAGTCGATCTCTACCCATCCGCCAAGCGTGTTGTGTACGCCCTGGCTTTGCGACCGCACTCCGATGATCGTCAACGTCCGCGTCGCCCCGTTAAGATGGTGGATGACGCGAAACGCATTCTCAGACATCGCGATCAACAGCGAGTACAGGCTCGAATGCCCACCCGTTCGCGAGATCGCGTCTACCGCCTGAACAATAATCCCATGTTCAAATCCCTCACGGTGGTACGTTTCCAGTTGCCGCGTAGACATTTGCCGGAAGCACGCGGGGACCGTGAGTACCTGAGTCCAGACCTCCGTCATCCCGCCCATCGCGTCGGTGGTCTGCGCCGACTGCTGCAAGTACATCCGATCACGTAATACGTCTTCGCGGGCCATCGTTACAAATCCACGTACTGCGGTGGTCGATACATTCGCCACCGCTGAAGTCGTTCCTTTGCCCCTTCCGTCAACCACACCGAGCCATCGGACGAATAGCTGTAGCCCGATGCACTTTCGCCCCGCAGTCCGGTATCCCGTGTGCCTTGTCGCAGCATCGTGGCCGCAACCTCGTTGCATATCTGCGCCAGATCATCGGGGATCGTGGCATAGCCGGCCGTGTAGCTAACGATCACGTTGTAATTTCCGGGCCAGAACATCGCACTACGTTCGGGGTAATACGGGCGGGTCACGGCCCGCACCGGTCGAGCAAACCCCCATTCAGCCTGAGCGTAGTTGCGCCTGAGAATCGCCGTCGCCATGTCGCAATAAAGCTCGTCTTCCGATTCCTCGGGCACGGGAACGTAAGCCGTTGTCGTCAGGCATTTGCGCGGCGGGATGTTCAGCAGCTCGGTGGCCAGCATGCTGCCGACGATCGTGCTGTACGCCGATGCCGTCCACCCGTTGCCCTCTGCGGTGATGAGCACCGCCAGTTCGGTTATCGTGTTCGAGCTAAGAGCTACCGTAGTCGGGCTCGCCGTACTGTCGTTCGCCCCACCGACCAGGGTGAGCGTGATGTTTGTCCCGTCGCATTTGACCGTCGCGTCGTACGCATCGGTCGACGTGTTCTTGACTTCAAGCCCATACTGCACACCGATCGACACGCGGGTCAACGCCGTCACCGGCCATTGTCTCAGTTGAAGTTCCGGCCGTTCGTTGCCGTGGAACCCTTGCCGGTAGTCGGTCTCCGCAAACGTGCGATTGCAATGCCGCTCGATCAAGTCGGACGCGGAGTCGATAGCCTGCTCGTAGGCTTCGGTGTTGCGCCCTTGGAGATACTGAATGTTGGCAAGAGCAAGACAATTCGTAGCAGGAAAGAGGCTCAGCTCTGTCGGGTCGCTATTCCCGCTGCCGACAACTTGCGCCTGAATGTCGGCGTGCGCAGCAGTAATAGCCGCGGCCAGCAGCGTGACCGTGGCGTACGAACTCATTGTACGGGAAAACGTCCCGGCGTTGGTGAGCACCAGCTTTATTTGCGTAGCGGTCACTTCTACCGTGGCCGCTGTTGACGTCGGAATGACTACGGAAACATACACCGATAGCTGATCGGTCACAGGCATATTGCGACCCATGTACGCCTCAAGGCTCGCCACGCTCGTCAGTGCATTACTTGCAAGGGCCATAACTTACACCCGCCGGGGATGGGAGCCCGTGGAGACAACCCACCCCCGGCCCAGGAAACCGACTACCTAATCCACACTACGCACACGCCCAACTTGGCACTGCCCGCACTCGTAACCGCAAGCGTCAGCGTTGATTTAGCCACCGCCCCGAGACTGGTCGATGCCACGATCTCAGTGTTCGCCGTGTCACGAAGCAAGCAATTTGTTGCACACAAATCCAGGCCGTCAGAATCTTTAATCTCCACGCCGTAGTTATCAGTCGGCGCCGTTGTTCCGTCCGGATCGGTGAGCACAGCGATGATCTTCCCGTCGTACACACCGGTTGTCGTCGCGTCGGCCTTCCCTGCGTCGCCGCCCGATCCGGACGTCCAGGCGAAAGTGATCTTCTTGACGACGCCCAACGTTCGTTCCGTCGTTACTACCGTTCCGGCCATAGCTCAGACCTCCTACGTGTCTCTCGCCGGGTAGACGAATCCGGACTTCGTAACCGCACCGGTGTGGAAGTTTTCGCACAACGACAAACCCGTTCCGATGAACGGAGTACCATCCCCGTCGACGTCGCCGCTAAGGTTGCGGACCATACATCCGGTGTTGGCGGCGGCGAATTCGATCGCGTGTATTCCATCCGCCGCCACATTGTTGATGATGTTGCCATCGATCAGCACGTTCAAGCAAATCTCCGCCGAATCTGCTCCGATCGGGGCCGAGTCCGCCACGTATTCCCCGTTGAGGATGTTTCCTCGAATGGTTAGGTTGGCGCAGTTTTTCACGACCCAAATGCCGTGCGTGCTTGCCGCATCCAACTGGTAAATCCGATTACCTTCGATGGTCGCCCCGTCGCTGTCATCGTCGGCCGTTGCGATGTTGATCGCGATGAGGAAGTTTTCGTCAACCGCATTGGCGATGAACATGCACCCACGAACCGTCACGCCGACAGCCTTAATATCGATCGCCTTGGCGATGTCGGCATGCCCCGCACTGAACACGAGATTTTCGATCCAGGTGTCGGCGCCACTCAGTAGAACGTGTGCCGTATCCGCGGCATCGATCAGGAATGTCGGTCGGCGGGTAGCGGTACCAATACCAATGACCTTCAAGCCCGCAACGTCCAGGGTGAGTGACGGACTGCCGGTCAACGTCTCGGCATGGCCCGGCATGACGTAAATCACGTCGTCCGATTCCGCCTGCGTCTCCGCGTATACGAGTGTCGCGAATGGCGTGTCCGGGTTCTGGCCTGCGCCTACCGAATTCGCCGCGCCAGTTGTAGCCGAACACACGAACCACACCCCGGCCGGGTGTTCCGTAATATCAAAATAACTGAACACGCCACCGGGTTGGTGGCGACTAAACATGGCCGTTCTTGTTCCTTGTGCCATCTCGGGATTCTCCTTTGTTAGCGATGGCCAAGGGGGCGGGGCCGTCAGGCCCCTACCCCCGAATTCTGTTTCCTACGCAACCGTGTCGGCGGTCAGCGCGTCTTGCGGGCGCTTCGCCTTTTGAAGATACATGACGACCATCTCGTCGCCATTGTTGTTGCAGGTAACTTGCGCCGAGACGTACCGCAAATCTTCGTCGTTATCCGATCCAACCTGGGCGATTTCCTCAGCGCTGCATTCCAAATATACCC
>SDBU01005806.1_pt1 | contig 14672 bp, 11 predicted proteins | sample 2277071 | NCBI WGS metagenome assembly SDBU01 (sample SAMN10397929, study PRJNA504765) | marine sediment metagenome | isolation source: marine sediment core GS08_GC12, 126 cmbsf | place: Arctic Ocean: Gakkel Ridge, Loki's castle | collected 2008
AACCCGGTGCCCGAGATCATGCCGGAAGAGATACCGGGCAACGTCCGCATCATGGCGACCGGCAGAACGGACTATCCGAACCAGATCAACAACGCCCTGTGCTTCCCGGGTCTCTACCGCGGCGTTCTCGACGTGCTGGCCACCGACATCAACGATGAGATGAAGCTGGGAGCGGCAAGGGCCATTGCCTCGGCCGTCCCGGACGGCCGCCTGTCCGAGGACTACATCATCCCGAGCATGTTCGACGAGGCCGTGGCAAGCACCGTGGCGCGGGAGGTGGCAAAGGCGGCCATCGAAACGGGCGTAGCGCGCCGCTCGGGCCCCGGCGAGGGCAAGGACTACTCGGCGCTGGCGAAGGGCTAGCCGCGTTGCCGTCCGGGGGGATCATAGTCATCGGCGGCGGTGTAGTCGGGTGCTCGGCCGCCTACTACCTCGCTGGCAGGGACTGCTCCGTCACTCTCGTCGAACGGGATTCCATCGCGAGCCACGCATCCGGCTTCGCGTACGGCGGTCTCATGCCCCCCGCGGGCACCGACGATCCAGACGACCTCCTCCTCGCAGCTTCCAGCCGCCTGCACGAGGAGTTGTCGGAAACCCTCGCGGAGGAGAGCGGGGTCGACTCGGAGTACCGGCAAAGGGACTCGGTGCTGCTGGCGACGTCGGAGGCCGAGGCGGCCGCGATGCGCGCGGCCGGGGCGAGCAGCATGCGGTGGCTGGACGGCGATGCGGTGCGCCGGGTTGAGCCGCGTATCGCGCAGTCCGTGGCCGGGGGCCTCTGGCTCGACGGCTATCACGAGGTTGAGCCGTACAAGCTGACGCTGGCGCTGTGGCAGGCCGCGGAACGCCGCGGTGCGAGGCTGCGCTACGGCACCGTAACCGGTCTACTGCGCAGGGGCAGCAGTGTGACGGGTGTCACGGTAGGAGACGAACGGCTGGAAGCGGACGCTGTGATCATCGCGGTGGGACCGTGGACGCACGTTGCGGCGGAGTGGCTCGGAATCAACCTCCCGGTCTATCCGTTGAAGGGCCAGATCCTGCGGCTCCGGGCTCCGGGAGCGCCCCTGGCGGCGGCTCTCTGGTGGGGCGGCGACTACGCGGACTCCAGGAGCGACGGCCTCGTCTGGTCAGGCACCACGGAGGAGCGGGTCGGTTTCGACGAGAACCCGACGCCCGAGGGACGGGACCAGGTCACGCTGTCCCTGCTCGGCGTGCTGCCGTTCATGGCTGACGCGGAGCTTGTGAAGCAGACGGCATGCCTGCGGCCGGTTGTGCCCGACGGGATGCCGGTCATCGGTCCGGCGCCCGGCATCGAAGGCGCGGTGGTGGCAACGGCGGCGGGGCGCAAGGGGATCATGCTGGGACCGGCGATGGGGCAAGCGGCCGCGGACCGGGCGATGGGCCGGCAACCCGCGGGCAGCATCGCGGCCTTCTCTCCCGCGAGGTTCGAATAAGGCGGGCGTGGGCCACGTGAAAGTGGCGATCGGCGAGCCAGAGCCCGCAGTACCCGTCGGTCCGGCGGGCGTCCAGACGGCATTGGGGAGACACCCACGGCACACGCCTCTCGATCAACAGCCGCCTGAAAGGGCGCAGGGCCGGGCTCACCTCCGGTATGATTAACAAGCGACTCCACTCTGAACGTTGCCGCGTGCGATTTTGCCCGCTCGCAGACGAAACCCCTTTATGAACCCGGACGTCGTCCCACTCTGCGCCTGACCCGGGCTCCGGGCGCTCCACGCCCGTGAGCCACGCCGAACGCGTCAGTTCTCTCGCCCGTATCTCCGATCGGGCCGAGGCGCGCGTGCTGCGCTGACTCCTCCCGCTCCTTTTGCCTAACGATCCGCTGCATGCGGGCGCGCGCCTGGATCACATGCCACGGCGGCCCCACGGAGAAGAGCCAACCGGATGCTGTACGCAGACAAAGTCACGAAGTCCTACGACCTGCGCGAGTTGTTCGTAGATGTCACTTTCGTAATCGGAAAGGGAGAGCGCGTCGGCGTCGTCGGTCCAAACGGCGCCGGAAAGACCACGCTGTTGCGGCTGCTTGCCGGGCTGGAACGTCCGGACTCAGGGCGGGTCGGTCACCGCGCGGGCGGAATCGGATCCCTGCGCCAGGAGGCGGCATTTGATCCGGCCTGCACACTCGCCAACGAGCTGTGGCAGGCGTTCCCGGACGCGCTACAGGTGCGCAATGACCTGGCCGCTGTCGGCGATTCTCTGGAGCGCGGTGAAGGCGACCCCACCGAGCTCATCGACAGGCAGACGACTCTGTTCGAGCGGTTCGAGGCCCTCAACGGCTACCGGGTAGAGGCGCGTATCGGGAAGGTACTGGACGGCCTCGGATTCAGCCCCGGCGACCGCGAGAAGCTGTGCAGGGATTTCAGCGGCGGCTGGCAAATGCGAATCGAGCTGGCGAAGATACTGGCTGCCGTCCCGTCGCACGCCCTGCTCGACGAGCCGACGAACCACCTGGACGCGGCGGCGCGGGACTGGCTTGCCGGATACATGAGCGATTACAAGGGCACCATTGTTCTCGTGACCCACGATGGGACATTCCTGGACAAGGTGGTAACGCGAATCCTCGAGCTGGACCAGGGCACGATCAACAGCTACTCCGGCAATCACTCCGATTTCGTGAAGGAAAAGCAGGCGAGGCTGGAAGCGCACGAACGCGCCGTGGCACGACAGAAGCGCGAGATCACCCGACAGCGACGGTTCATCGACCGCTTCCGGGCCAAGGCGACGAAGTCCAAGCAGGTGAAGAGCCGGGAACTGGCGCTGGAGCGAATGGTCCGGCTGGAAAAGCGGCGCAAAGACCCGGAGGTCCGCTTCACGCTCGCGGCCCACGGAAGGACGGAGTTGCGGGTGCTGGCGTTGAAGTCGATCTCCCACGCGTTCGATGGCGAGCCGGCGCTCCTCGGCGTCGACCTGACGGTCGAGCGGGGCGAGAAGATCGTGCTGGTAGGGCCCAACGGCGGCGGCAAGAGCACGTTGCTGCGCATCGCCGCAGGCCTGATCGCGCCGGCTGAAGGCGAGGTGGAGTGGGCGGACCGGGCGCGCCCCGGCTACTATGACCAGCATCAGGACGAGGCTCTGAACCCGGCTCACACAGTGCTGGAGGAGGTTCGTGAGGGGGCAGACGGAGCGCCGGACGAACGCCTCCGGTCGCTGCTGGGCCAGTTCCTGTTCACGGGCGACGACGCCTTCAAGCCCGTACGCGTGCTGTCCGGCGGAGAGCGCAGCCGCGTCGCATTGGTCAAGTTCCTCATCCAGCCCACGAACGTTCTGCTATTGGACGAGCCGACGAACCACCTGGATGAGACCACGCGTGCGCGGCTTATCGAGGCACTCAACGCCTACACAGGCACGATCATCTGCGCCAGCCACGACCCGGGCATTGTCGACGGGATCGCCACGCGCGTCTGCGAGATGAAGGCCGGAGAGGTATCGGAGGTCCTGGAAACACGCCCGGTCGAGTAGAGGTAACCCACGGCGCACTCTCCTGTCATTCCCGCGCCCTCACCGTCACTCCCCCGCTCACTCCGTCATTCCCGCGCAGGCGGGAACCCAGGTTCCCCCGACGCCGTCCTGCTCTCGCGCGACTCGCGTCGCCCTACACGTCCAGGGTCATCAGTTCCTCGGCGAAGACAACCCGGCCATCGTAGATGCGGTGGATGTCGCCGATGCCCTTCTCCAACGCGCCGTGGGTGGTGATGTTCCTGCCCATGTGGACCAGCACCAGCTCTTTGACCCCCGCCTCCTGGGCCATCTCCGCGGCCTTCACGGTGCCGGTCTGCCCGGGCGATTCCCCGTTCCTGTCCATCTCTTCCTGGTCGTCCCAGCACATGCACACCATCGTGTCGGCGTTCTTCGCCAGGTCCTTTACTGAATCGCAGGGCTGCGTGTCGCCGGTGAACACGATGGACCCGCCCTCCTTCGTTTCGAGGCGGTAGGCGAGCGAATCCAGGTACGGCTGCATGTGCTGGGCGTGAGCCGAAGTCACCTCCCAGGTCTTGCCCGTGTGCACGGTGCCGGGGCCGATGTCCCTCGCGCTGACGCTCGGCGGTTTGCGGGGCAGCGTGCCGCCGCGGTTGACGAAGGCGGCCTGGCTTGTCGGGTGGTTGACTCTCGCCTTCCAATCGTGTGCGAAGACGCCGTGCTCGCCGATGACCCCCTCGGTCAGAGCCTCGGTGAGCGTTGGGCCGAACACCCGGAGCTGGTTCTCCTTGCCGATGCTCTGGTCCCATCGGGTGAGGAGGAAGCAGGGGTAATCGATGTCATGGTCGAAGTGGTGATGCGTGAAGAACAGCGTGTCGATCTGCGTGGGCCACAGGCCGACCTTGACGAGCTTGTGCGTGGCGGCGGGGCCGCAGTCGAACATGATGAACTCGCCGCCCACTTCCATGACGAAGGCGGTGCCGAAACGGTCGGGCGTGGGGGTGGGCGTGCCGGTGCCCAGAACGTAGAGGCGGGCCATAGATAACTCCCGTGTCTGCTGCCGGCAGTCAAGCTGCGCCGGTGTCCGGAACCCGAACGCCGACGAGCATACCCCGTCGGGACGGTCGCAGTCACGGCCCGTAGGAGAACCCGGCCCGATACGCATAAACTGGCGGCCGCAGAGGAGCACGCAAGAGCGCTCGGCGCGAAAGGGCTGGCGGCCTTCGGGCTGTTCCTGCCCTTCTGGATCAGGGCGTCCTGGTATAAGAAACACGGCTACAAGAAGGTGGATTCCCTCGGCGGGATGCAGTTGGTGTGGAAACCGTTCACCGGAGACGCCACTCCCCCCAGGTGGATCAGGGCGAAATACGAGCCCGAGCTGACGCCGGGCAAGGTGACCGTCACATCCGTCCTGAACGGCCGATGCCCGGCCGGGAACATGACCCACGAACGCGCCCGCAGGGCGGCTGCGGAGTTCGGCGAGCGGGTGGTCTTCCGGACCGTCAGGACCGACACCAGGGACGCGTTGCGGCTGTGCGGCGAGGCCGCCGCACTGTACGTCGACAGCGGGAAGGTGAGGATCGGGCCGCCACCGTCGTACGGAAAGATACGGGGTCGGATCGCGAAGAAGGTGCGAAGGCTGGATCACACGGGCTGGCTGAGGTTGCCGTGGCGGTGATCGGCTGTTGCGCGCCGCCGCTGTCTGGGACACTATGTGCGCGCGTCGTCAGTTGCACATGGGACGCGTCGCGCTGAGGGAGGACGGCATCATGGCACTCGACCGGGCAGCAATCGATCGTTGGATCGTGGGCGAGGCGTGGGTTGGGTCTGAGCTTGAGACGCACCTCGAGGAGCTGTGCGACCGGATCGGGCCGCGGGTGTCCCCATCTGAGGGCGAGCGGCGGGCGGCGGAGCACATCCGCGACAGGATGGCGGGGTACGGACTGGAAGGGGCGCGGCTGGAGGAGTTCGAGTTCGACGCGTGGGAGCACGACTCGGTGGAAGCACATGTCGTGGAGAACGACATCGCGATAGACGCCCTGCCCTTCATGTCCTGCCTTCCAGCGGACCTAACAGGGCCTCTCGTGGACGTCGGCTTCGGCACCCCCCACGCGCTGGAAGCGGCAAGGCAACGCCTTCCGGGAGCCGTGGCTGTCGTCAACCTGACGCTGGAGCCATTCACCGACCCCGTGACGCTTCCGACCCGGCTGAAGGCTCTGGCAGCGGCGGGCGCAGCGGCGGCGGTCGTCGTCGAGCGCAAGACCGGCCGCCGCATGGAGTACCACTCGGCCAACGATTTCCGTGAAGGTCCCGTCAGCGGCCATCCGCTGCCGACAGTCATCACTTCGCGTGAGCACGGCGCCCTTCTGAGACGCCTCGCCGCCGAGGACAGGAGCTTTTCTCTCAAGGTGGGAAGCCGTGCATACCGCGGCACCGGCGCCAATACGGTTGCTGACATCGAAGGGGAGGCGTGGCCGGAGGAGTCGATAGTCGTTGGTGCGCACCACGACACGGTGTTCAACAGTCCGGGCGCAAATGACAACGCTTCGGGCACCGTCGTCGTGATGGAGGTGGCGCGGGTGCTCGCGGCGTTGCAGCGCGAGACGGGGACCAGGCCGGGCTGCGCGCTGCGGTTCGTGACGTTTGGCGCCGAGGAACTGACCCTGCAGGGTTCGATGGCCTACGTCGAACGGCACCACGGCCCAGAGCCACTGCCCCGCTTCTGCCTGAACGCGGACGAGCTCGCGACGGCCCCTGTAAGCGGGATTGCCCTGCTCTTCCCGCACCTGCGAGCGCTGATGCAGGATCAACTCAACGCGATGGGAGACGGCCTCAGGTGCCAAGTGATGCCGGAGCCCGATCCCACAACCGATTCCTTCTCGTTCGCTCTGCGGGGAATCCCGGCCGCTATCCTGTGGAGGTGGCGGTTCATCGGCAGGCACCCGGACTCCGATTTCCATCACGAGCCGGGTGACACGGTGGACAAGGTGCGGCCGCGCGAGTTGAAGGAGTACGTGGCCTTCATGGCGCGGCTGGTGCACCGGCTTTCGCAGGTGCCGCCGGAGGAGTGGCCGGAGAATCCGCTGCGGGCCGAGCAGATACAGGCGGAGGCGAGGGCGCGGGCCGGAACGTTCATCCGCACGATGTAGGCGGCGCCACTGGCGCACCGGAGCGACGAGCACGCACGCCGCTCGGGGATGACAGCCTGAGGCAGGCCCGGCGCGCGCGACCGCCTACAGCAAACCCAGATCCCGCACCTGCGAGAGCGACTTCTCGAAGGCAGCGACGGTTCGGTCGATGTCCTCGTCGGTGTGGGTCATGGCCGTCAGGAAGCGGTCGTGCGAGTCGATGCCCTCGTTCATCATCGCCAGGCCCAGCAGGCGGTCTGCCTCGGCGCCTATTGGCGCGCCCCTCGCCTCGCCCTGGATGATGCCATACTCGTCGATCTCGGCCTGGATGCCGATGCGCGTGTGGGCTATCGAGGCGAGCCCGTAGGCGTGTCCGGGAACCTCAAGTCGGGCAAAGACATCGTTCAGGCCCTGTTTCAGGCGGTCGGCCGCGGCGTCAGCCCTGGCGTTCACCGGGCTCGTCGCGACCAGCTCCAGGCACCTTGCGCCTGCCGCGGCCGACAGCGGGTTGGCGTTGAACGTGCCGGGGTGTGCTATCTCGCCGCGTTCGATGGCGTCGATGATGTCCGCCCTGCCCGCGACCGCACCGCCGGGCAGTCCGCCGCCCAGAATCTTGGCGAGGGTGCACAGGTCGGGCTTGACGCCGAACGCGGCCTGCGCTCCACCGCGCGAGATGCGGAAACCGGTGACCACTTCGTCCATGATGAACACGACACCGTGTTCCTCGGTTGTCCGCCGCAGCTCGTGGAGGAAGTCGGGGTGGATGGGCGTGCCGCCCATGTGAGCGCCTGTGGATTCGACAACGACTCCGGCAATGTCATCGTCGTTCTCAAGGACGCGGTCGACGAGGGTGATGTCGCCCGGCGGTAGGACGACCATCGTGTCCATGGCGGCCTGCGGGATGCCGCCCTGCCCTGCCGACTGGCTGGCCCAGGCGTAGTCGGACCAGCCGTGGAAGTGGTCGGCGAACGTGATGACCTTCGTTCGATGCGTGAAGGCGCGAGCCATCCGAAGGGCCATCATGACGGCCTCGGTGCCCGACGAGTGGAAACGCACCTTCTCAGCGCAGGGGACCAGCGTCTTGACCCAATCAGCCCAGCGGATCTCGACCTCCGTGCAGGCGCTGAAATGCGTGCCCCTGGCCACCTGTTCCTGAACCGCGGCGACGATGTCGGGGTGCGACTGCCCCAGGATGAGTGACCCGTGGCCGGTGCGGTACTCGACGTACTCGTTCCCGTCGACATCCCACTTGTGGGAGCCGTGGCCGTGCGCGATATACGCGGGGAAGGGGTCCTGTCTGCGCACGTCGTGCGTCACGCCGTCGGGAAAGTTGAGCCTCGCGCGCTCAGACAGCTCCGCCGACTTCCGGTGCAGTTCGCGGTAACGCTGTTCGATGGGGTTGCTGTCCGGCACTGGGTCACCTCCCGTATACCGATGGAAGCCGCGCACGAGCGTCCCGTGCGTTCATCTGTGGAACCCGCGGCATTGTATGCCATAGAGCAGGCTCAAGCGGCGGCGGCGCGCCGGGACCCCCGGTAGCGCACTCAGTAACGCAACTTGGACGCCCGCTGCGGAGGCAGGGCCGGCTATTGCTCGAACGCGCGCGTCGAAGAGCCGAGACCGCGGGACGGCTACCCTGCCTGGCTGCCCGCCTTCTTTTGCCGACGAGGGGCCTTGCGCCCGCTGAGAGCAAATAGAACGCGGTCTTCCTGGACGACAACCTGCAGCCGTTTCCCGGCAATACGCGCCGCGTATGTCAATCGCGAGCGTACTTTCGGGCCCGTCAGGCCGGCTTCCAGCATGATCGCCTTTGCAGTCCCGGGCTTCATTGATTCAATCGTGTCGATAAGTTGCTGTGTTTCCGGAGACCTTGCCCGCCCTCTTCTCGTCGCGCTATTCAGGGCTTCGATATCAACGTCGACTATTCGCATGTTCCATTCCTCTTTGGACCAGTCTTTTCATCCACATATTGCGATGTTAGCACGCGCACGTATTTCGGGCATGTACATCTTCGCCGTAGACATTCGCACGAGCCGCTACGCCGGTGCCTCTCATCGGCTCGGCATAAGTGTGACGGGCGTCTGCCCGTCGGGAGTATCCGCAGGTTACGCGGGGATGCCCTCATTCAATGCCGGGCCGGATGCGAACCACACTCGAGGCAACCCCAAATCACAACCAGCGTCGACGACGATAGCCGAGAAGGGCGACTCGGAACAGGCTCCGATTTCGTGGGCAAGGCCGACGCGAGGGACACGCCGGCAACCAGGTTGACAATGCGGATGAGGCGGCGGGGTGGTGGGTGGCGAATCAATGGACGATCGGCAGTATGCCCGGGTGATCCGGCAGCTATCCGACCTGATCAATATCGACCTGAAGCGGTACGAGCCGCGACCGATGCGGCAGCGGCTGGAAGGGTACTTCTCCCTGGTCGATGAGCGAACCGCGGAGGACCACCTCGATTCCATCCGGAGTGATGCCGCCTCGCGGGAGGCGCTTCGGAGCTTCATAACCGTCGGCGCCTCGGCTTTCTTCCGGGACCCCAAACAATTCGAGGTCCTGGCGACGCAGGTTCTGCCGAGTCTCGTCCGCGGGAACAAACGTTTCACGGCGTGGAGCGCGGGCTGCTCATCCGGAGCGGAGCCGTATTCGGTGGCCATGATGCTTGAAGACGCGCATCCCGACCTGGACTACCGGGTCCTGGGTACCGACGTCGACCGGACAATGCTGGCGCGGGCGCGGGCACGCGGCTCGTATTCTCCGGCCGAGCTGACGAACGTCAGCCGGGACCGGCTCACCAGGCACTTCTCACGGGAGAACGGGAACTACCGGGTGCGGCCGGAGTTGCGGCGCAGGGTGACATTCCGATTGCATGACCTGTTGCGGGACGAGTTCGAGGGAAGCTTCGATCTGATCCTGTGCCGAAACGTGACCATCTATCTTTCGGAAGAGGCAAGAAACGAGTTGGTGCCTGAGCTCGCCGACACGCTGAGCCTCGGCGGTGTGCTGTTCGTCGGCGCGACTGAGCCCGTCGCCAACGCCGCGGCGGCAGGCCTGGAACAGATCCGGGGACCGTTCTACCGCAGGACCGACGCGCATCGAAACCCGCGCGCCGTGATGAGTTTCAAAGCGGCGTGAAACCCCGGCGATGCGCGCGGGAACTGTCGGTAGAGCGGTTCCCGGCCCGCGTCGAGGTCGCGGGCGAAAGGGTAAAGCGGCACAGGCCCGAATTCACCGCAAGCCACAGGCAAGGCCACCCCAAATCACACCCTTGTTCGGCGGCCCTGTGTGAGCATTGATCTCACACCATTGAAACAGAGACTCCCATTTGGGACAGGCATGTCAGGAGTTGTGATGACAGGGTCGCTGAGACTCCACAGGTTGACACTTACCGTGTTACTTGCCGTTGCGCTGGCGACGATTGCCGGCGCAACGGGTCACGTCGCGATGGCCAAAGGCGAGCCGACGCAGTTTGTGTCGCAAGGGCTGACCGACACGCTCTTCGACGGAAATCCCTGGCCGGGGATCGATCAGGGCGACGTGCAACCGGCAGGCAAGAGCGGCCGGTTCGTGGTCAAGGATCGCACCGTGACCGGAACTTTGACGGCAGTGCTGCCCGGCTCCCCCGAAGGGCGGTTCAGTTTCACCTACGGGACCAACGTGCCCCTCCTGACGCAGTCCGGACAGATCCACGGAACCCTGTCGATTGCCGGTGGCGAGATCGAGGCCAGGGTGAGGGCGAGGTCCTCGCTCCTGGGCTACACCGAGCAGGGTCTGCCTGTGATCGCGATCAGCGGAAGGCTGACCTTCACATCGGGCGCAACGGGCACAGGCGAAATCGAGGGCGCCATCATCCCGGTACTGGACCCGGTCGGCCTGCATATCATCGGCATGGCCCACGGGGAATTGGGCATCGTCGGCCAATGGCGCCAGTAGGGCGCCCCGCTCCCGGCTGACTGATCGAGTACGGACCGCGATCGGCGTGACCGCGCCCGCGTCGAACCCCGGGTGGGCAACGAATCAGGGAACCAGGAAGGCCACCTTACGGAGGGCCGGGTGGCCCTCGCCGGATGGGGAGAGGCCCCTCACGAGACGTGACAGGGCGATCGTCCGATACTCGGCAAGGAACGGCTCGGATTCGTCGAGAAGGCCGTCTGCCCAGGCGGACGCTGACCCGGGCGCGATGGAGAGCAGGTAATCGTAGAACTCCTTCGCTGTCTGCGCGCTCAGCTGCCCGTCCTCCCTCAGTTCATCCCCGAGGCCCAGGCCGGCCGGATCGCGCAGCGCGGCCAGCCACAGGAGCACGTATCCGAGCGCGTGCTCCTCGCCTGAGGCAGCCTCCTCGATCTGAGTGTCGAACAGGTTCCGGGCGGACTCCTCCATGAGCGCGAAGGCCGGGTACGAGAGGAAGCGGCCCCCGAGACGATCCTCCAGCGTCCGCCACATCACAGCCTCGAACACCTGAGCCTCCGCCTCCTGAAGGCCGTTGAGGGCCGTTGACTGTACGCCTTCGCTCTGGTCCGGTGCTAGGAACCTCTGCCTGGCGTGACCGAGCTCGTGGAGCAGCGTGTTGAGAACTCCGGCGGGAGTCTCCTCCTGACGGACCGTGATCAGGATCTCCCCCTCAGCCTGGAAGGTAAGCCCGGCCGACGATTCGCCCTTTTCGATGCACCGGGCCATGGAGGTCGGGTACTCCTCAGGGCTCTCGGCCACATGCCTCGAGAAACACTGGTCGCGGTGGCGGGCGTCGTACTCCTCGCCAGGCAGGATTTCGATGACGAGCCTCTCGTCGTCGAGGCTCACTCCGGTTACCAGGTAGTACGCCGCCGTGGCGACGTCCAGGACAGCCGGGGTCCAGTCGGCCTCCGTCGCGTCCGGCCCGCCGAGATGCCCTGCCACGAGGAGGAGATCGGGGAGCCTCGCCAGGAGACCGTCCACCTCCGGCTCGGTGTAGGCAACGGGTGGCGCCGGAGCCGGCACTGGGCCGGGAAGCCACTCAAACGTGCGCTGGAGCACGTTGTCGACCTCATCGGCTTCATCCACCGCGCCGCCGGAGTCGATCATCATGCCGACCCTGTGGGTGCCTGCCGACACGCTGCCGGCGGGCAACTGGAACGTATCCGACCACCACGAGCCGGCGTCGTCGTGGGTCCCGTTGAAAGACAGGACCGAGATGCTCTCGTCGTCCAGGAACAGCTCTACGTCGAAGTCCCCGTCGGTAGCCACCGGGCTGGCGTTCCGCAGCACGATACTGAGGAAGGCGGACTGTTCGACCGAGAGTGGGCCGTCGAATCCCTCAGCGTCGGCGCCCCCGGCCGCGTACGACTTCGCCACGATGGCGGCGTCCCACCCGTACGGAATGGCGGGTGCCAGGTTCGGCCGCGACGGCTGAGTGGCGAGCGGACGCGCCGGCTGCGGCGTCGGGGCCGGCTCGGCCAGTGGCGGCCGCCCGGACGCCCAGCTGAGCCGGGCCTCAAACAGGTTGTCCGCTTCATCTGACTCGACGACCAGGCCGCCCGGATCAACCACCAGCCTCAGGGTGTGAGTCCCCGGGGCTATGGAGACAATCCTGCTGAGATCGTCCCATGCAACGAGTTCGGTTCCGCTGTCCGCGAGCAGGCCGTTGATCACCCAGCCTTCAACGAAGATGTCGTCGAAATAGAGGTGTACCGACACGTTGGCGATCGAAGCCAGACCCGCGTTCCTGAGGCCCCAGGTGACGAACGTCCTGGCATCCGCCGTGAGAGCGTTTGACCCGGCGGCGTCGGCGTAAGGCGACGCGATCAGCGCCGCGACGCGGTCTGTCGCGGGATACGGCACGAGGTTCGGGTGTTTCGCGCTCGCGGCGGGCGTCGTGGCAGTGCCACCCCAGGTGAACGTACGCTCGAAGACGTTGTCGGTCTCATCAGTTTCCGCGATGAGGTCTGTCGCGTCCGCCACCAGTCTCAGGGCGTGATCTCCAGGCGTGATGTTGAACTCGTCGGTGAGCCTGCTCCAGTCGGCTACCCCGATATACGAACCGGACCCCAACTCTCTCGTGGACCAGCGCTGGACGAACATGCCATCGAGATACAGGTCGGTGAAGAACCGGCGGGTCACCGGCAACGGGCCTTCATTCCGGATGTGCCAGTCGATGTAGGTCACGTCGTCGACGACCAGGTTGCCGGTGGTTAGAGCGCCTTCGGACCGGTGTGCGTTCAACGCGGCCTTGCCGGGAGGGGCGAAGGGATGGAGGTTGCCCGAGATGGCCGGGACCGGCGTTGGGGTGGTCAGTGGTATCGGAGTTCGAGTGGGAGTCGGAGTTGGAACATCGGTCGGCTCCGCCGTCGGCGTCGATGACGGCGTCGGGGCGGGAGCGGAGGTCGGGGCCAGGGTCGGCGTTGCTGTCGGCCCGGCAGTCGGGGTGGGGCCCGGCGTGGGTGTCGGCGTTGGCGCTGGAGTGGAGGTGGCGGCAGGAAGGGGTGTGGGCAGAGCGGTGGGTACCGGGGTTTGCACGGGCGCGGCGGTCGGTACCGGGGTCGGCGTCGATTCCGGCGTCGGCGGCGGCGTCCGAGTGGGCGCAGGCGGTAGGTGCGGGGTCGGGGTCGGCGCAGGCGTCGGCGCAGGCGTCGGGGTCGGCGCAGGCGTCGGCGTGGGCACGGGACCGGGGGACGGCGGAGGAACAGGGGTCTCTCTCACCTGCGCGGCTCGCGCTGCCTCAACCGTGGCGGTCGCACTCTCCACGCGGTCGGCGGTAACGGTCGCTTCCGAGTCATAGGCCTGGTCACGGCTTCGGCGGCTGACGGCAATGAAGATCACCACCGCGGCGATGAGGACGAGGACAAACGCCCAGTGCGCCAGCTCGCGGCCGACGGCCATCACCTTCTTCAAGAGTCCGGTGCTCATACGCGGTACATCGCGGCCGACGCGCTCAGCCTGGCTCGGTCACTGTTGCGCCGGGGGTTGTAGTGGCGGGGTTGACGTCTATCCAACGAGCGTCCGGACCGGCGCGGGAACCATTGCCACTGCGCCGCAAGCAGGTCACGGACGTACCGATGGCGTGGGTTCGGCATTCTTCGATCCGCCTCGCCAACGACAGCGTACCGGAGTGCCCCGCCAACGACTTGGCAGGACGAGGGGGCTACAGGGTTCCCTGGTCTGGGACGTGGTGCTCCGGTCGGCAAGGGGGTTAACCTCGCGTGGCAGGTGAGCTATCTCCCGGTTGCCCCCGGTCGGCTTCCCGGCCCACTGGTCGGCGAGGACGGAGACGGGGGCCGGTCCCGTCTCCCCCTGGAGAGGCCCGCGCTTTCGTCGTCGTCAGGCGTGACGCGCTTCGGCGCACTCGTGTTCCAGAAAACGCAACGGCTCCTCCGGGCGAGAGAGAGGCCGTTCTCGAACCCGCACTGCCCTGGACAACGCACCCGCATCGGTGGCACTCGGAAGCATTTCACCTAGTGCTGGCCACGATCATGGCTCGGTCAAGGGCCCTCCCGGAAACGCTCGGGCGCGGTGCGAAACGTGGGACGTCGCCCCTTTCCAGCCCAACTTCATGCAGCCGGTATTCACACAAGTCTTATGTTCGCAGATGCTTGTGTCCCTGAACACGCGCTGACCTCTTGGCACCGGCCCAAATGCCCGTTCCCAAGCGAAGCGCCTCGCCATCACCTCTTTGACTTGGTGACCCCGGAGGTGCATCACTGGGTCACGCCTATTCTTCCGTGGACCGATCCACAGCATGTGGCCTGGCGGCGAATCCGGGCGCACCTTGCTTTCGAAATAGGCATCTTCGTACTCACAAGGGGTGCGGTATTCCGCCTGTTTAGGGACAGTCATCACGTTCCTACTCCTGTTCGTCCGGAGGATTTGGTTTCGACGCCAGCATTGACCGGATTACCTGCTCCGGTTGTCGTGGCTCCATCATGCCTCCCCCGGTGCTGACAGCCGCTGAGCGCCATGCCCGCGGAGCCGCGCGGAATCATCCTGCCCGGCGTTCCGGGTGGCTTCCCCGCGGGTGCAAGCCGGCGCCGGGGTTACGTCACTTCGACCAGCGTGAAGCTGCCGGTTGCCGGAGGATCAGGCCGTGCCTGCCAGCCACTTTCCGACGACCTGAAGTACCTCCGCCTTCATCTCCAG
>SDBU01005808.1_pt1 | contig 14671 bp, 13 predicted proteins | sample 2277071 | NCBI WGS metagenome assembly SDBU01 (sample SAMN10397929, study PRJNA504765) | marine sediment metagenome | isolation source: marine sediment core GS08_GC12, 126 cmbsf | place: Arctic Ocean: Gakkel Ridge, Loki's castle | collected 2008
CATCTCTACGAAATCGCTGCCGGATATACTAAAGAACGGCACATCAGCCTGGCCTGCTATGGCCTTTGCGAGCAAGGTCTTTCCACAGCCCGGCGGGCCTACAAGTAAAACTCCGCGGGGGATACGGCCTCCCAGGCGTTGGAATTTCTTCGGGTTTTTCAAGAACTCGATTATCTCAGCTACTTCTTCTTTTGCTTCCTCCACACCGGCCACGTCATCAAAGGTTACGTCGGCGTGGTCTTTCCCATGCAGCCGATGTTTGCTTCGACCAAACGACATCAGCATTCCGCCTGCCCCGCTGCGAAGGTTGCGGGCAAACAGAAAGTAGAAAAGACCCACTAAAATAATTATTGGCAGGAACATGCTTATCAAATTAAGAATCCAGGTATTAGGCTTGGCAGTGTCATTTTTTACGTTGTTTTCCTCCAGCAATATCCCAAGCCGCTCGCCATTTACAAACGGGGTAAAATAAACTACAAAAGTATCCTTACTCTTGATTCCACGACTGGTAAGACCTGCGTCATTGAATTTACCTATTATCTCCATATCCTTTATAGTAACACTGTCGATGTGGTTGTTCTGGAGATGCTCGACAAATTCATCCCATCTAATTTCATCAACCTTCTGCCACTGGTTGAGCATCATTATCATTGTGAATATCGCAATTGCGATTATAAGGTAGCTAAACGGTCCTCTCTTATAACGAGGGAGCGGCGGTTTTTTTTCCGGTCTGTTTTGTTGGCCGCGACGTCCTGGCGGTTTTGTCTTTTTGTCTTTGTTGTTGCTCATAATTCTTACTTACTATCCCCGTTTTCACGGGCTGGAAGCCCGTGCCAGGTCAGGAAACTGCTGATTCAGTTGTTTGGCTAAACACATATCCTGCAAAAGCAGGGTTCCAGAGCGAAAAAGCTGGATTCCCGCTGGAGTTTATCCCGCGCACGATGCGGGGCGGGAATGACAAATACTGTTTCCGCAACAGGAACTATTTGGTATTTTTTGATTTCATTCACGATTCTACCATTTTCTTTCCATTAGTTCTACGATTTTCCGTGCCAGATTGTTTGCCGCCAGGGACGAAGCGTATTTAAAATCCTGCTGTTGGTATTCAGAGTAGCTTGCTGAGGCGCTGACCGATTGGTTATCAATGAGGAGCTCTCCTGTCATTAGATTTTTCCAGTTTACGAGGGCCTGCAGCTCTACTTCTTTTTCGAGCACCCGTCCTGTTTCGCGTTCGGTGCTGAGGGCAAATTCGGCGATTGAAACTATTTGGCCGCTTATTACGGTGTCGGCTCGGTGCCGGCTGGAGACTATCTTATAGGGCGTATCTACCTCGATGCGCTTGGACAGGGCGTCGGAAAGCTCGTATTCGGTTCCTCGCCGAAAGGTCTGGTTGTCAAACATTTCCAGGCAGATGCTGTCCACATCTTGCGGAAACAGCGATTCGTTGGAGTAGCCACTCAGTTCGGCACATCCACAAAGAGCTAAAGCCAAGAGCACAAGAGCCCCCGGCAGAGGAACATAGAAGCACATCCGGTGATAAACTCCAGAGCATAAGAGCACAAGTATGCCGGGACGTGTGTGGGTATGGATGTCTTTAAGGTTTTCATTCTTCATTTTTTGTTTCTTTGTCGCCCAAATTCGTGGTAAGTATTTCCTTTGCCATTTCTGCCGCTTTAGTGCCCTGCCAATCGCTTATTACCATGTCAAAATAGAGATTGGCGGCCTGGCTCTTGTCGGTTCTTTGGTAGTATCGGCCGATACTAAATTGTTTGTAAGCTAATTGCTCGTCTATCTCTTTTATTATTTCATCAACACCTATTTCTTCGGCATTTTTTGGATATAATAAACTGAATTTTCCGTAGCAGCTTTTCGCGGTGTTCAGGTTGGAGGCGTCATAAAATGGTCTTTTATGCTCAGGGTGATTGTTGTAGACAGCGTGTGAGCATCGAGCCATACCAAGCAGGGCATCGGCGCCGGTTTTTCCTGTTTGCCATTGCAATGATATTTCCCACCATTTGAGGTATGCTTCGTTGAACTGTTTCCTTTTTTCGTAATGTTCGGCCACTGCTATAGAGGCCTTTAAGCCGGTCGGGTTATCGAGGCCTGCCCGGTCAGTAATCTTTTCCATAATTTTGACACCCTCGGCGTATCCTTTCATCTTGATGAAACGAAGCACGCGTTTTTTGCGACCGCCTAAATAAGCGGTTGCTATTGCGTACTGCCTGTCCAAAACCAGCTCACGAGATTCGCTCTCGGGCTGTTGGTTAAGTAGCTTATCATAAGTCCTGATTGCCTTTGTGAGCCGGCCTTTTTCTTCGTATTTTTGAGCTACGACTACGGCGGCCTCGGCGCCAATTGGGGTGTTACCTGCACGGTCGATAACCCTTTCCATAATTTTGAGGCCATCGGAGAATGCTTTAACTTGGAAGATGCCGAGGACAGTTTTTTTCTGACCGCCTAAGAAAGCCGTCGCTATTGCAAACTGGCTGTCTAAGGCCGCATCACGGAGCTTACTTTCCGGATATTTGGTGAGCAGCTTGTCGTAGGTATCGGCTGCTTTGAGGAAGTCGCCTTTGCAAAAGAGCATTTCAGCCTTGATAAAGGCGTCCAAATCAGGGGCTGCAATTTCGGGAAAGTCTTTTTTGAGTTTATCGAATGCCTCGCGAGCAGCCTTAGTTTGGCCGGTGTTGACCAGTTTTTTGGTTTCGGCTACCGCCAGCAGGAATTTGTCCTTACCCTCAGCGGAGACAGGCTTCCAATCCTGTCCTTTTTCCAAACGCCAGATATCCGCAGAGACCGTTGAAGAAGCTGCTAAGACGGCTAATATTACCAGCGTGATAAATCGTATTCTGTATTTTGGCATATCTCAAATCCACCACTGCTTTCGTAGTTCGATAGTTTCGTTACAGCCCAGTATTATACTTGTTCCTGAAGCTATTGCAAACCTACACTTTAAAATATAGTATCTTCCGATTTTTTCATTAAAATTGCAAGAATACTTGTTTTTTGTATCTTTGGGGGTTATAAAACGACAAACTAATGAACCGTATTTTGGGAAAGCTAATGGAGGTGCAAAATGGTTAAAGGTTTACTGATAATTCTTATGGCGGTAGCAGTGGTCCTGAGTGTGGCATTTATTGTCGGCTGCCAGTACGATGAACAGTGCGGTTTTAGGCTTGGCTTGGGAGAAGCTCGCTGCATAACGGTCGAGGATTATGTTGACAAGATGAAGGCCGGCTGGGTCGGACAGATGGCCGGCGTGGGCTGGGGCGGGCCCACCGAGTTCAAGTTTAAGGGTGAAATCATACCTGAGGACAAGATGCCGCAGTGGAAGCCTGAGATGATTAACCAGTTCCGGCAGGATGATATTTACGTTGAGATGACTTTTCTGCGGACGCTTGAACTATACGGTTTTGATTGTTCTATACGCCAGGCGGGTATTGATTTTGCCAACAGCGGCTACCGGCTCTGGCATGCCAACAGGAATGGTCGTGATAATTTGCGGAAAGGCATTGCGCCGCCCGACTCGGGGCATCCGGAGTTTAACACACACGCCGACGATATAGATTATCAGATTGAGGCGGATTATGCAGGTTTGATTGCGCCGGGATTGCCGAATGTGGCTATCAAGCTGGGCGAAAAATTCGGGCGATTGATGAACTATGGAGACGGCCTCTACGGAGGCCAGTTTGTCGGGGGGATGTATGCCGAGGCATTCTTTAAAAATGATATGGTAAAGATCGTCGAGGCGGGTCTGAAATGTATCCCAAAAGACAGTCAATACGCTGAGTGTATCCGTGATGTGCTGGCGTGGTATAAGCAGAATCCCGACGACTGGGAAGTGACCTGGCAGCTTATCGAAGAGAAGTACCAGGACAATCCCGACTACCGTAGATTCTCCTGCAATAAGGGAGATTTTAATATCGATGCCAAGATTAACGGGGCATATATCGTGATGGGACTGCTGTACGGTAAGGGAGACCCGGACCAGACGATAATTATCTCGACGCGCTGCGGCCAGGACTCCGACTGTAATCCATCCAACTCAGGCGGTATACTGTTTACCACTATCGGCTTTAAGAATCTGCCGGACAAATTCAAATCAGCATTGAATCCGGAGGGTAAGTTCAGCCATACGCCATACAATTTCCCGACGTTAGTGGAGGTGAGCAAGAAGCTTGTTCGCCAGGCGGTCAAGCGAGCCGGCGGGCAGATGGGCAAGAACGCCGAGGGCAAGGATGTTTTCATTATTCCGGTTCGCAAAGCTAAGCCTACTAAGTTAGAACAGTGCTGGGAGGCGGGGCCGATTGCGAACAGTAAATTCAGCGAAGAAGAGATGGCGCAGATAAAAGTCCCGGAAGAATAAGGTCAATCAGAACTTTATATTTACAAGGCGGCGGTAAGCACAAAACTATCGCTGCCTTTTTCATTTGAAGTTTATGATGTGGTTTGCTATTGGTTGATTTCATTGACAAGTTACTTCGATTTTGGTATTGTCTAATGAGAGGTAATTGAAGATGAAATCGATAAGAGTCCTCTGCTTGGTTTTGGTGTTCACACTTTTGGTCGTCGAGTATAACGAGAAATTTACTGGAGAGATAACACCGTTGCACCAGGCTGGAGAGGAAGGTGACATCGAACAGGTCAAGACGCTGATTTCGAGGGGTGTCGGTGTAAATGTAAAGAACTTCGTAGGCAATACGCCACTGCATTTGGCGGCCCGGAATGGCCATAAGGGCATTGTCGAGCTTCTGGTTGGGTGGGGAGCCGATGTTAACGCCAAGAACATAAGCGGCAGGACACCACTGCACTATACCGCCATGCGGGGCCATATAGAATTGTCTAAACTGTTGATTAGCAAAGGGGCCTTTGTCGATGCGAGGAATAAAAATGGCGGTGCACCACTGCACTATGCAGCTAATGCGGGCCATGGAGATGTGGTTAAGGTGCTTCTGAATAATGGTGCGGACGTAAATGTACAGGCCGAATCGGGCGGGACGCCTTTGCATGGAGCGACCTTAAATGGTCACCAAGATATCATTGAGCTGCTGGTGTCCAAGGGGGCTGATATCGACATCAAGGACAAGAATGGCAATACCCCACTGTGCGAGGCGGTTCGCCGGCGGGACAAGGAAGTGGCTGAGCTTCTTATTGTCAGAGGGGCCAAGGTTGAGGATGTGATAAATAGCTTACTGCGGACCGAGTTAACACCACTGCACAAGGCTGCCAGGGCGGGTAATGTTAGTGATGTACAATCACTTATTTCAAATGGTGAAGATGTAAATATAAAGGACTGGCGAAAAAAAACTCCGCTGCATTATGCAGCCGAGGGCGGACATAAAGAGGTTGTTGGCTTTCTCCTGGCCAGAGGAGCCCAGGTTAATGCCAAAGACGCCTGGGACTACGAGACACCTTTACATGGGGCGGCACGTGGATGCCACAAGGACGTAGTAAAACTTCTTGTATATTACGGTGCAGACGTCAATGCAAAGAAGCGGTTAGACAATACGCCGATACTCATGGCGGCCCTCGAAGGCCGCGAAGAGTTAGAGAAACTATTGAATGCTGAAGGTGCTGATGTTACGGATGATATAGTTGTGTACCTCAGAGAATTGGAAAGGCTTAAAATCCTTATAGAAAGCGACAGCGACGTCAATATCGATTCAAGGTATTTGTCTGACGCGACGCCACTGCACTTAGTAGCTTTGGATGGCCATAAGGGGTTAGCGGATTTCCTTATTGCCAAAGGCGCGAATGTAAATGCAAAGTGCAAATTTGGGGAAACGCCGCTGCACTTTGCGGCTGGAGGCGGACATGAGGAGGTAGTTGAGCTTTTAGTGGCGAAAGGCGCTAACGTTAACGCAAAAGACTATCAACGCAAGACTCCCTTATCATGGGCAAAGGACAGAGGGCATAAGAGCATTGTCGAACTCTTGCGCAGGCATGAAGTTGATGAATGAAAAATTGTGATAGCGTGAATACAAAATGAATGCTATAATAGTTTTAATGGAATAAATATTTAGGAGTATAGAAAAATGTCAAAGAATCTGAATCGTCGAGAGTTTTTTAAGAAGTCTCTGATTACTTCAGCTGCGGTTACGGGGGCTTTGAGTCTTGAAGAGAAGACTTTGTTGGCGCAAATGAAGAAGCCGAGTAAGGTACCGGCGGGTTCGGTCGAGGGTTACCTGGGGCACAAGCTGCCGATGGGGAAGATTGGCAAGCTTAAGATTAGCAGGATAATCTGCGGGGGAAATCTGATCGGCGGCTGGGCGCACAGCAGGGACCTGACTTACGTATCTTCGTTAGTCGTGGCTTATCATACGGATGAAAAGGTTTTTCAGACGTTAGAGCTGGCTGAGGAGAACGGCATTAATACAGTCTTGACGAATCCTGTTTCCGATAGGGTAATCAATCGGTATTGGAATGAACGAGGCGGTAAGATTCAGTGGATATCAGATTGTGCCACGGGCCCGGACATCAAGACCAGTATCAAACGTTCGGTGGACAGCGGTGTGCATGCGGCGTACATACAAGGCGGGCTGGCTGATAATGCGGTCAAAAAAGGTCAGGTCCACTTGTTGGGCGAGGCACTTGAATTTATGAAGGAGCAGGGCGTACCCGGTGGATTGGGGGCACATTTGTTGAGTACGGTCAAGGCCTGTGTTAATGCGGGCCTTAAACCTGATTTCTGGGTCAAGACACTGCATCCGCACGATTACTGGTCGGCTAAGATTAAGCCGGAGAATGATAATATCTGGAGCAGAACTCCGGAAGAAACAATAAAATATATGGAGACATTGGACACGCCCTGGATTGCTTTTAAGGTGCTGGCGGCGGGGGCAATTCATCCGAGGGACAGTTTCAAATATGTCTTCGAGAATGGTGCTGATTTTGCCTGTGTGGGGATGTTCGATTTTCAGATAATAGAAGATGTGCTCATCGCAAAGGATGCGTTATCAAGCGAAATGAACAGACGTCGTCCCTGGAGGGCGTAATACTTAACCACAATTAGTAGTTTTTAACACGATAAGTGTGTAGTGGTTACTATTAGTTGCTTCGAGCCATCCCCAAGCTGCGCTTGAGGCTGCCACCCATCAAAATAGATATTAAAGAATAATAGGAGTATAGAGAAGGTGTCAAAGAAATTGAATCGCCGAGAGTTTGTCAAAAAGTCTCTTCTTGCTTCTGCGGCTGTTACATCAGCGTTGAGTCTCGAAGAGAAGGCTTTATTAGCGCAAATGAATAAACAGAGTAAGCCATCGGCTGATTCTGTTAAGGGGTTGCCGGCGGGCAGGATTGGTAAGGTTAAGATTAGCAGGATAATCTGCGGCGGGAATCTAATTGGTGGATATGCGCACAGTAGAGATTTGATTTATGTGTCTTCTCTATTGAATCACTATTTCACAGATGAAAAGATTATCGAAACTCTTGAGATATGCGAGGGAAACGGGATAAATACTATTATTACAAACACGGGCTCAGCCGGCCTTCTCAAGAAATACCGGGATGAAAGGGGCGGTAAAATTCAGTGGTTTGCACAGTGCACAGCAAAGACAGACGACCTTACAGGTGATGTGAAAATGGCCATTGATAATGGGGCAGTTGGGGCTTTTTTAATTGGTAATGTCGGTGACAACTGGGCCAGGAACGGACGGGCCGACCTTATCGGAAAAGTTGTGGAATTTATCAAAGAAAATGGAGTCATCGCCGGTGTCGGCGGACATAACCTGCGGACGCCGATGGCGTGTGAAAAAGCAGGCATCGAAGCTGACTTCTATATGAAAACGCATCATAGTACGAATTACTGGTCCACGCGAAAACCTGACCAGCACGAAGATGTTATTGATAACTATAGCGATGACAACTACTGGGACAAGGAGCCTGAGAAGACTGTCGAGTTTATGAAGGCGGTGAAAAAGCCCTGGATTGCTTATAAGGTATTGGCGGCGGGGGCCATCCATCCCAGAGATGGTTTCAAATATGCTTTTGAAAATGGGGCTGATTTTCTCTGCGTGGGGATGTTTGATTTTCAGATTATCGAAGATGTGCTTATTGCCAGGGACATATTATCAGGCAAAATGGAAAGACAACGTCCCTGGAGGGCATAAGAAATCAGTAGTCTTTAAAGTTCCTCATCCATTGAGGCCAGTCAGATGACTGGACGAGGCCGGCTTGCGTCCAGGGGCCGGCCGTGTTGCTTTTCCTGTGCCACTTGAGCGTCCACAACTCCTTAAGTCCTATCTTCCTGGCAGAGAAATCCAAAAAAATACTGTTCACAAATCCGTTGTGTCGGTTGAGACAAACCCGGGACATGTTCGTGTTTCCCTCCCATACCTCACCATCAAAAACCGGAGGCGAGTCTGTGTGCTGTGGCCAGAAATTGTACCGCTGGCCACCCAAAAACAGCGGCACATAAGCGGCCCCTCTAACATTGGGAGTCCTCCAGTGATTCGTCCCGCCAGGATTCTGTTCCGGCAGCTTATTATTACACCAGCCATTTATCCCATAGCTGCCGCGCATAGGTTTTACCCACCCAATGCGTTCGTGGGCAGTGCCGGGCCCATAGTAGCCCCAGGCAGAGGTCGAGCCGCGGAACGTTCCTCGCAGACCCGTAGGAGCGCCGTTCTCAAGAAACCAGGGTTTTGTGGCCTCCGGGCAGCAGGTAAGGTCGCTGTCCCACTTGTAGTACGCTCCCATCGCTCTTACCCACCGATTATCATCATCAGAGCCCGAACGACCTTTGAACCCTTCCATAAAATAACCGTCGTAGTCATCGGCATACATCGAGAAGTAAATAGCCCACTGCTTGAGCTTGGTCAAACAAGCAACGGTCCTCGACTGTTTCTTCACGCGCTGTAACGCCGGCATCAAGATGCTCATCAATAGCGCAATAATGGCGATTACCACCAAAAGCTCTATTAATGTAAAGCCGTTTCGTTGTCGCATAATGGTGTGCCTTTCTTTTGGGATTTTCTTTAATAATCTTTCAAGTTTCTCATCCATTCTGGCCAGTCGGACGGCTGGATGCCGCCAGCTGTAGTCCAGGAACCAGTTCTGTTGAAACCACGATGCCAATTGAGCGTCCATAGCTCCTTAAGCCCCACTTTTCGGATAGAATAGTCCATAAAAGCTGCGTTTATGAATCCGTCGTGGCGGTTGATGCAGAAACGGTTCATTGCATTTGCGTCACTGCGGACTTGAGCGCCATCGTATTCCGGAGGGTCGTCGTTGTCCTCCGGCCATCCACACCAGAAATAACAATCCATAAACATCAGTATATTGGCTGCACCCTTGACATTAGGAGTTCTCCAGTAATAATCAGCCGGCTTTCCGTACAATGGGTCAGTCCCTGGCACATAAAGGTAGCCATTTATCCCGTAGCTGCCATAATACTCTGGTGTCCGCCCGTATATTGAATAGAGCTTGCCCCAGGCTATAAATGTTCCACCAAATATATCGGCATCAACCTCGGCCGTTGGGTTAGCAAGTTTTATCGCCATTGGACAGTAGCGGATATCTTCGATGGTAATGTAGTAATCTCGCATCGAATCCATCCAACGTCCTGAATTGCCCGTACGTATGGGGAAGTTGCCATTGTTGTCGTCCGTGTACAGTGCAAAGATAGTGGCCCATTCTTTGAGGTGAGCCTGACAAATAACGGCTTTTGCTTGTTTCTTTACCCTCTGGAGTGCTGGCATCAATATGGCCATCAATAGCGCAATAATAGCGATTACCACCAAAAGCTCTATTAATGTAAAGCCGTTTCTTTGTCTCATAATGGTGTGCCTTTCTTGTGTGATTTTCTTTAATAATCTTTCAAGTTTCTCATCCATTCTGGCCAGTCTTGGGACTGGGCGCCGCCCATTTTAGTCCAGGGGCCATTGGTGTCGTATGTTCGACTCCACTTTAAGGCCCACAACTCTTTAAGCCCAATTTTTCTGACAGAGAAATCCAGAATAACGCCGTTTGTCGTCTGGTTGTGTCTGTTAATACAGAAACGGGCCATATTGCCACCGGCCTGCCACTGCTGATTGTAAAACTCCGGAGGTTCATTGGTGGGGCTTGGCCAGCCATCAATCCACTGAGCATCCAGAAACAGAGGTATATAACCTGCACCTTTAACATTGGGAGTCTTCCATCGCATGGCATAGTTCGCTTGTGACTGGCCCACACCATCGGTGGTATTTCGAGTCTCGACCCAGCCGTTTATCCCATAGCTGCCGTAATCACCTTTTGTCAGGAAGTCTCCGGGGTCGATGCCCCAGGCTCCGAGCGGGGGCTGGCCTCCCTCAGTATAAGGTTTCATCGCCATTGGGCAGCAGCGTAAATCCGGTTCCTTGTAGTACTGCCGGGTAGCATCCATCCACCATAGGCTGCCATTTTTCTGGCCTACCCAGCCTTTTTGGAAATAACCGTCGTTATCATCCGTGTACATCTTAAAGATAATTCCCCATTGTTTGAGGTTTGACTGGCAGGCGACCGCGTTTGCTTGTTCCTTAACCCGCTGCAGCGCGGGCATCAAGATTGCCATCAACAATGCGATAATGGCAATCACTACCAGAAGCTCTATTAACGTAAACCCCATTAACAATCTTCCGCTTTGGCGGTTTGTAATTCCTATTTCTAACGAGGTGAAGCCGTGTCGCTTACACATTGTGATGGACCTTTCTTATGCAATAGTATTTTCAATAGTCCTTAAACTTTCTCATCCATAGGGGCCAATCTTCTGGAGCGCCGCCGCCGGCCTTCGTCCAGGGACCATTTGTATCATACTCGCGATGCCATTTCAACGTCCACAACTCCTTGAGCCCGACCTTTCTGGAAGAGAAATCCACAAAAACGCTATTCACAAACCCATTGTGCCGGTTGATGCAGAGCATTTTCATAGCATTTGAAGTCCAGTCTTCTCTCTGGCCTTCAAATAACGGGGGTTCATCAGTGTGCTCCGGCCTGGTGTCCCACCACAGGTCATCCAGGAACAATGGTATATTATTTGTACCTTTGACATCGCGGCTCCTCCAGTAGCGTTCAGCCGGCTCGCCACCTTCCTGGCCCGGCGGTGGATTAGTAATCCATATATTAATTCCGTAGCTGCCGAACTCATCGTAATAGTTCGTCCAGGCAGCAAATGGGACCTGCCAGCCTTGGTCGTAAGGTTTGGTGGCCGTCGGGCAGGAGCAAAGTTCCTGGTTTTGAATGTAGTACGGCCGGAGCACAGTCATCCAGCTGGCCTGCCGTTCCCCGCTGATGTTCCAACCTTTATGGAAATAGCCGTCGTTTTCGTCTGTGTATATCGAAAAGTAAAGGCCCCACTGCTTGAGGTTCGACTGACAGGCGACCGCCTTTGCCTGTTTTTTAATCCGCTGCAGCGCGGGCATCAATATCGCCATCAATAACACAATAATGGCAATGACCACCAAAAGCTCTATTAACGTAAAAGCGTTTCGTTTGTGCATGACGCCTGCCCTTCTCTATTTACCTGCACTTGCGTAACCGCAGGTACAAGCGAAGAAGGTTTTTGCAAACCGACAATTTTCTTTTAAGTATAATGGTCTCTCTGGTTTGCTTATCTGTAATAATTATAACACAATCGGCCGCAGTAATGCAAGCTAATCGGACAAGATTTTGGAGTTTTGTCTGTATTAGTATAATTCCATCCGTAATTGCAAAAAGGCTGAGTGTGTTTTTTGCTTTTCTTGACGGCGGATGGCCAATAGCGTATAGTTACAGGCTTTGGTGGTTGAGGTATAGCATTTAGGGTATTTGGAGTTTGTTTTAATGGCTAAGAAAAGTCAATGTGAAAAGTGTATTGGGCTGTGCTGCCGGTATTTTGCTCTGCCGATTGATACGCCGGAAGACAAGGGAGATTACGACGATATAAGGTGGTTTTTGTGCCATAAAGACATAACGGTCTTCGTAGAGGAAGGCGACTGGTATATTAACATAAACAATAAATGCAGACACCTCTCGGGAAAAGACAATCGGTGCAGGATTTATAATAAAAAGCCGAGAATCTGCAGCGGATACCGCCACGCGGACTGCGATTTTGTTGAGGGCGAATATGACTACGAGCTGCACTTTACCAACGATAAGCAAATGGAAGAGTATATAAAGATAAAATTCGACAATAACGTAACCGAAAAGCAAAAGGCAAAGAAAAAGAAGAAAAAGAGAAAGAAATGAAGATACCGCCGGTAAAAGGAACGAGGGATTTTTACCCGCAGGATATGGCCGTTAGAAACTGGATAATCGACGGCTGGAAGAAGGTGTCTGTCCGCAACGGCTTTGAAGAATATGATGGGCCGATTTTTGAGTATCTGAAGATGTTTCAAATAAAAAGCGGTGACGAAATTGTCGAGCAGCTTTTCTCACTGCAGGACAGAGGCGGCAGAGACCTGGCCTTAAGGCCTGAGATTACGCCGACGCTGGCACGGATGGTAAACCAGCGAATCAATTCGCTGCCCAAGCCTATAAAGTGGTTTTCCGTGCCGAGATTATTCCGGGCCGAGCGCCCGCAAAAAGGCCGGCTGCGCGAATTCTTCCAGTGGAATATCGACATAATTGGTGTCGAGAGTGGACTTGGAAAATGCCTGGCCGATGCCGAAGTAATATTTACCACTGTTGATTACTTGCGAAATGTTGGGCTTACGAGTGAGGACATAAAAGTTAAAATATCGAGCAGAGAATTGCTGGCCAATTATCTTAGAAGCTTGGGTATTTCCGAAGGTAAACTGGAGTCTATATATGCTGTCCTTGACAAGAAAGGCAAATTGCCCCCAGAAACTTTCGAAGAAATCCTCGGAGAACAAATTCCGGACGGAAACGCGGTCAAGAGAATACTGGATTTTATGAGCGTCGATTCGATGCCGCAGCTTGAAGAATATGTAGAAGACGAATCCAGCGCTTACCTTGACATAAAGCTGGTTCTTGACAAATTGGATATGATGGGAGTGGGTGATTTTTGTGTCTATGATCCGAGTATTGTTCGCGGGCTGGCTTACTATACCGGTATTGTATTTGAAGTTCATGACACTGCTGGTGAACTTCGAGCAATCTGTGGCGGAGGCAGATACGATAATCTGCTTCGAGATTTCGGTGGTCCCCCAATATCTGCCACCGGAATGGGAATGGGTGACCGTATATTAGAAATACTCCTTGAGGAGAAGGGGCAGCTGGATAAACAAGTGCCGAAGAAAGCACTCGACTATTTTGTTACTTGCTTAGGCGTCTTTGGCGAGGAGGCATGGCAGATTGTAGAGAAGCTAAGGTCGATGGGATATTCGGCCAATTTCAGCTATAAGATGGGAGGTCTTTCAAGGCAGTTGAAAGAAGCCTCGGCTCAAAATGCGAAGAAATGTATCATCATCGGCTATGAGGAGCTCAAGGAGAATAAGGTAACGGTCAAAGATATGGTGACCGGTAAGCAGGAGCTCATGAACTATGATGAGTTTTGGTCTCGGTTGAAGGCTTGATTAAGGCTGTTGTTGTCAGGGGCGTGCGGAGTGTATGAAACTTATTTGGAGGTCAGAAGATGGGAGCTTTTAAATCGGGGTGTGTGGTTTTATTACTATCGGTTTTGGCTTGTTGGGCTTCGCAGCTTGAGGCGGCGGCTTCGCGACGGCGAATTCTTGTATCTCCGGAGGTTCATTCAGATGGCCGGGTGACATTTCGATTAAATGCTCCGAATGCCAAACGTGTGGGTGTGAACGTTCAGTTTGCACAGGGGCTGCGGCTTATGACCAGAAGCAAAACCGGAGTGTGGAGCGTAACTTTAGGTCCTGCTGAGCCGGAGATTTATGAATATAGTTTCGTAGTGGATGGTTTGCAAATAGTCGATCCAGCCAATTCCTGGCTGAAGGTTTGGCTCAGGAACGCAAAGAACCTCCTCGAGGTACCCGGCAAGGAGCCGATGTTCTTTCAACAGCAGCAGGTCGCTCACGGCACAGTCCACATGCACAAGTACCAGTCGAAGTCACTCGGTGTGATTCGCGGGCTTTATGTCTATACGCCGCCCGGCTACGAGACGAGCGAAAATGTCCGATACCCCGTTCTTTATCTGCTGCATGGAATGGGCGACACCGAGGATGCGTGGACTGTGGTTGGCCGGGCAAACGTAATAGTGGATAATCTGCTTGCCAAGAACAAGGCCAGGCCGCTGGTCATTGTGATGCCGTACGGTCATACGCCATCGGCTCCTCCTGATATGCGAAGTATAGGGAACTACGAAGCCTTTGAGAGAGACCTGATTGAGGATGTAATTCCTTATGTCCAGAATCGCTATCGAGTGAGTAAGGGCCAAAAAGACCGGGCCATCGCCGGTCTATCGATGGGCGGTGGGCAGTCACTAACTATCGGGTTGGGCAATCCTGAGCTTTTCGGGTGGGTAGGTGCTTTTAGTTCAGCGGTGCCACGAGGCCAAAAGCTTGATAAATTGTTAGCCAAAGCGAAGGTGGGCAACGAGAAGCTTAATCTGCTTTGGGTCGGCTGCGGCAGGAAGGACTTCCTTTACCAGGCAAACCAGAAGCTCATCGAGCGATTGAAGAGCGGCAATATCAAGCACATCGCCCACATAACAGACGGCGGCCACGAATGGCGCCTGTGGAGGCGATACTTGAATGAATTGGTTCCGCTTTTGTTCAGGGCCGACAAATAGCATTTGAAGCCGAAATGC
>SDBU01005809.1_pt1 | contig 14669 bp, 16 predicted proteins | sample 2277071 | NCBI WGS metagenome assembly SDBU01 (sample SAMN10397929, study PRJNA504765) | marine sediment metagenome | isolation source: marine sediment core GS08_GC12, 126 cmbsf | place: Arctic Ocean: Gakkel Ridge, Loki's castle | collected 2008
CGCTCCCCGCGCACGAAGTGCTGCCGTAAGGCAGAACGCCCGTCCTTCAGGGCGGGGTAAAGGGGAGCTATACAAGAATGTTTATCTTCCTTACCGGGCTGCGAAGCACTGCCGCAAGGCAGAACATTCCCTGCAGCTTGTCGGAGCACAGCGGAGATCCCGTCTTGACGGGGCTGCAGGGAGCTTCAATGTGACAGAATCACCCCCGTTCTGTTCAGGTTTCCCCTGGTATTTTTCCTCCAACAAAATGAGTGTTTTCCCCAATTGCGTTAACTGAGAATTTCTGACATTGCACACCGTAAGTTTGGACAGGGGGTTGTCCCATGACCAGTAGCAGACAGATAGTTGAGCGAAGGAAGCAGAAGCGGTTCGGGATCTCGAAAGATGTCTTCGTAGTGCTCAACCCCAATTTCATCAAAGTGGGTAAAATCAAGAATATCAGCATGGATGGACTTGCCTTTAGTTACGTTGGTAACGAAGTGTCGTCAACCGAAACACGGGAATTAGACGTATTCACGGGGAATCGTGCCTTTCATTTGCATAAGGTGCCGTGTCGAATCGTGTCAGATTTGAAAATCCGCCAGACCCTTTCTGGTCTTACCATGAGGCGATGCAGTGTGGAATTTGGGGAGCTGGCGTCCTACCAGATCGCTCGACTGGAATATTTTATCCAGAACTATACTGCAGGGGAAGTGGTTTAAGAGCTGAGCCTATATTCAATTGTCAAAGAACAGGGCAGGGTCAGAAACGGCTCTGCTTTTTTTGTCATCTCTTAAGAAGAGGGTCGCCCATCTTAACAGGCTGTTGCCCAGATCCCTTTTCGCCTTGTCTAAGACGTTTTTTGACAAATCTGTGGCTTGCTCCAGGTGATGTCAAAACTCGCCCTTCGGGCTCAAGCAGTTGACATCACCGATCTTTCGCTTCGCCATGATTTGTTGGCAAAAAACGTCTTAATGACCGCTCAAAGGAATTTTGGTTTGGACAACAGCCTGTTAAGATGCGACCCTGAATATTTCCCTTTCCTTTTACCTTCTCTTCTGTCTGACGGTTACGCCTATTTGGATTGGCCTCCCTTCTTTTGGGTTCTGGCTGTAAAAGTGAGATTATCCCTATCCGAAAAATACATTATTGCGCATGCAAAATAAGGCTTTTGCCAATTGCCCCAAACAAAACAATATTCTATAAAGTATCTTAATACATGCACCCTAACATCCTCTCCTCAAGCCCCTGGGGTCTGAAAGCCCACTCTGACACAGTTCATGGCACCCTCTGTGTCTTTGAGTTCCCAGGGGCCTTCTTTTGCGATGCTGTTTCTCCAACGAAACTGATTTTTCCCCCCGTATTTTTTCCTCGAGAAAATTTGTATTTCTCCGCAATAAAATCCTTGCTTTTCCCCATTGTTTTTGACGGGAGTTGTGGCATGCTTTACCAAAAATATAGTGAGTAATTTGCGTCATGAAGAGGAAAGACATGGTTGAGCGAAGAAAGCGTAAGCGGTTCCAGGTCCCCACAGGTGCCTATGTTGCGCTCCGGCCTGATTATATCAAAGTGGGTCAAATCATGGATATGAGCATGGATGGGCTTGCATTTGATTACGTAGGTGACGGCAAAAAATCGTCACCCGCATCACGGGCATTAGACATATTGATGTTGGATGGTGCCTTTCATTTGTATAAGATACCGTGTCGAATCATTTCAGATTTTAGAGCCTATCAAAGCCCTTCAGGTCCTTCTATAAGCATGAGGCGATGTGGCGTGCATTTTGGGGAGCTGACGGCCTACCAGAGCGGTCGGCTGGACTATTTCATCGAGAAACACACTACGGGTGAGAAATAGGCTTAAGATCTGAGTCCATATTGGATTTTGAAAGAGCAGGGCAGGGTCACGGCCTTGCCTTCAGCCTGAAAGCCCTGAACCAACGCCCTTCTGACCCTACGTAACGGAAGACTGGTGACGCTTGCTCTTCAGGGCTTTTTGGTGCTTCCTGTTTTCTTGACTTTCCCTGCATTATGCTTACCCTGACAGACAGGGTGGGCTGTTGGTCATTGTGACCCCCTGCCATTTTCCTGCCTCCTCATTTATCCCTGGGGGCTGCGATATAGTCCGAAAGGGTCCCCCCTAGTCCTGCTATGTCCTCCAGTTCCCAGGGCCGATTTTTCGGCAGTCGCAAACAGTCTGACCGGACCTGAAAAGTGCCGAAAGAGGGCTGCAGATGGATCAAGAGCATAAGCTGGAAGTAGAAAAAGTCATAAGTGGCCAAAAGGTGCCCGAAGATTGTAAATGCTACAGGCCGGGATTTGGGGTTACCTGTAGAGCAAAAGATGTTGGACTTGAGTCACATCTGGAATGCCTTGAAGAACACCCCTTCGAATGCACGTTCTCAGTGGGTTTTGGTCGTTTCTTTTTTTGTCGCTGTCCTCTTCGTATCTATATCGCTAAGAAATTAGGAAGTAACCTATAGCAACGCTTCCCTCAACGGCTTGTCCAAGTGTGGCTGTATCCCAAACACATATCCCACACACCTTTGTAGACCTACCCGTCAGCCCCGCCTGAACTGCAACAGCGAGCGCATTCCCTGTCCCGATTTATCGGGACTGCAGGGTTAGCGAGCGAATCTTAAGATAGTAAACTTCCTTACAGTCGCTGCGAAGCACTGCCGTTAGGCAGAACATTCCCTGCAGCCCCGTCTTGACGGGGCTGCAGGGAGCTTCAATCTGACAGAGTCACCTCCTTTCTGTTTGGGTTTTCCCTGGTATTTTTCCCGAAAGAAATTGGTATTTTACCCGCAGCAAATCGGTATTGTCCTATATAGAGTTCGGTCGAATTTCCGATTAAAATAACTGAAGCTGGCAGTGGCAGATGATCTCAGTGCAGATAGACCATGCCGAAAGGGGACCCCTGATGAAACCTATACGTCTGCGTAAAGTGGACCAAGTCATTTCATTCGCCATTGTTTCTGTATCCCTCCAAAACAACCGGAGAAAACCATGAAAAAAGTATGGTTTGGTCTTGTTGCTGCCTTCTACGTCTTTTGTTTGGTGGCGCCCAGCTTGGCCGAGGCGGCCACATATGCCTGTATTCCGAATCGCAATAGCAACATCGTGTCCTGTGTCGCCATCTTGGATCGCGTGATCACCGAGACTGAAGTATCATATCCCTTTTCTGGAAACGGCTATTTGGGTGTTGCATTCACGCCGGACGGCAGAGTGTATGTGGCAAATCCTTCGGCCGAGACAGATGAAAATGATGACCCTGTGGCTGCCGTCTATGTTTTGGATCCTTGTAACGGCCAACTTATCCATACAATTCAAGATGTTGGAAGTAAGCCTGTGGGCGTTGCAGCGTCGCCTGACGGCCGTTTTGTTTACGTGACGGATCGACGCGGGGACTGGGTGACTGTAATCGATGCCGAGCACGACCCGCCCAGTGTTATGACTCGCTTTCAGGCCGGAAACGCTCCTATTGGCGTGGCCGTGTCACCCGATGGCAACCATATCTATGTCGTTAACAGTAAAGGGGACGCAGCAGATGCCGAGTGTGGAACGTTGTGGGTACTATCTGCTACTGACGGCGCCAAAGAGTGGGGGGTGGTTCTTGGAAATAATCCCTTGGGAGTCGCGGTTTCTCCGGACGGTGAGTATGTCTACGTGACCAATTCTGAGGATGGGAACGTATCCGTTATCGAAACCTCCCCTCCGAATGTTGGTATTGACAAGATCGTGGACAATACCGTGCAGTTATATTCCCCACCCAATGACCTGGGAGTCCGCCCCATAGGCGTGGCAGTTTCGCCGGACGGAAACCTTGTTTTTGTGGCAAATCGGGGTAAAGGCACCGTATCTATTATTCAAAATGCAGCCGAAATCAACTACACAGTCACTAACGTCCCGGTCGGGATCAACCCGGTGGGGGTTTCCGTGACGCCTGACGGTGCCCAGGTCTATGTGACGAATCGGGGAAACGATTCGGAGGAGGGTTCGGTATCTGTCATCCAGACGGACGACTACGACGAGGTGGACGCCTTGTTGAATTATCAGGAAGCGAGTCCAGCTGCCTTTGGGAACTTTATTGGAAGCATTGTAGAGGCCCCGATGGATCTTGAAGTGATCGCCCAAACAGATTCAAAAATCACGTTATCTTGGACTTATGACTCCCTGGATGTGTCGGGATTCGAAATCTGCAGAAGCACGCTTGACAGTGTGTCGGATGCTGAAGCCCAACCCACCTGTGACAACTTATTCGAGGTTGGGGCGAATGTCACGAGCTTCGAGGATCCAACGGATCTCATTGAGTCGACGACCTATCTCTATCATGTCAGAGCAATCGACAACCGCACGGGCTTCCCTTATGTCTCTCCCTATGTTTTTGCCAGCGCAACCACGCCGCCCCGTGCTCCCAGCGGATTACGAGTCACAGACGCGAACCAGACATACATTGAACTCTCCTGGGCTGACAATTCTTCATCAGAATCGGGCTACAGAATCGAGAGGAAGAAGATTTCTGACGAAGAAGGGACACAATCAACATCGAATGACGAGGAAGGAACCGATTCTGACACCTTCACACTCATTGCTACTGTCGGTCCCAATGTGACGAGCTATAGAGACCATGACGTAGACCCTTCCGCGACTTATGCCTACCGCGTCCAGGCTTATACCGGAAGTGATGAGTCAGGCTATTCCAGCCCAGTAAAGGCTGACGCATCTGACACCTGTTTTATTGCCACTGCCGCCTACGGCTCGCTTTTCGAGCCTCACGTGGTGACGCTTAGGAGATTTAGGGACGCGTATCTTTTCAACTCCGCCCCAGGGCGCCTTTTCGTCAAGACCTACTACAGGTACTCCCCGCCGATTGCGGATTTCATCTCTCACCATGAGACGCTGAGAACCGCGGTTCGAATAGGCCTTTTCCCCTTGGTCGCTTTTAGCTATTCGGTTATTCAATTTGGCTATGCACTTACCCTGGCGGTCCTCGTCTCTTTCCTGTGGTTAGCCGTAGGGTTATCCAAAACCACACGGTGGGAGAAGCTTAAGTTTAAGAGCTAACCCCATATTGGATTGTCAAAGAATGGAAGCAGGGTCAGTTGTGGCCTTGCTCTTAGTTCGAAAAGCCCTGAATCAACGCCTGTCATACCTTTCAATGGATGATTAGGGACAGTTGCTCTTTGGGGCTTTTTGTTCCGTCAGCTTTGTTCAACGATAACGGCCGCATGTTAGCCTCCTTTTTGTTTGAGTTTCCCATAGTATTTTCCCCGTAAGAAATTGGTATTGTATCTATAACAAATTGGTATTGCCCTAGATTGTGTATGACCGAATTTCTGATAAGATAATTAAAGCTGGCAGTGGTAAATGATCTCAGTGCGCATACACGACGCCAAGGGAGGTTGCACCTATGCAGGAAGTAGAAGAAGCCATAATAAGAAAGCAAACAACATGGACAATAGAAGTAATAACGATATCTGACAAATGTCCCCAGCGGTACATGGACTGGAAAAGACTGGATAACAAATGGCGTTGCAAGATCACCAGTGAAACGTGCACAGCTCAAGAATGTAGGCTAAAGCCAAAGCAAATCACTTCGAACTTAATTATGAATATACAATGAACAGGCTTCCGCTCCGGGATCACCTCCCTTTACGGCGGGGAGGCTTCACTAACATTGATAGAACATTGTCTTCCATTCAGACGTCGGTTTTTGACGTTGATGAAATCAACGCCCTTCTTAGAGAAAGTTTGAAGGAACTGAAAAAGTCATAGCGCAAACCCCCCTGAACCTCTCCTCGTCCCTGGGACTTTTGCGTTTTTCAGGTGCGGCACAAACTGGCGAATAATTGTCACGGCGGAGATTTCATACTCGTGGGGTGCATGGCCTCCGGACCTATGTGTCCGTATTTCTGAGGGACAAGCTTCTCAAGTACACTCAAGACCCCTTCACCCAAAATATGCCTTAATCCTTGATATAGCAGTTCTCGGGCAGTTCTGGATATAGGGGGCTCAATTGCGCCAGGAGGAAGTATAGGTTTGACATAGAGGCGTTTGCTTGATAATCATAGTTCAAAAATAGGATGGGGGAATAACATGAAGGAGCTAAGGATTCTGGTCACGGGAGGCGCGGGTTTCTTGGGCAGTCATCTCTGTGACAGGCTGGTCGAAACAGGCGCTGAGGTGCTCTGCCTTGATAATTTTTTCACCGGCTCAAAGGCAAATATCCGACACTTGCTGGACCGGAAGAACTTTGAGGTCGTTCGTCATGATCTCGTTGAACCGATCTTCTTGGAGGTCGATCAAATTTACAACCTGGCGAGTCCTGCATCTCCGGTTCACTATCAGTACAATCCAGTTAAGACGGTCAAGACAAATGTTATGGGGACCATCAACATGTTAGGTCTGGCCAAGCGGGTAAAGGCGCGAATCCTGCAAGCCTCTACATCAGAGGTCTATGGTGATCCTCAGCAACACCCCCAGGAGGAGACATACTGGGGCCACGTGAATCCGATAGGGCCTCGAAGTTGTTATGACGAAGGGAAGCGGGTGGCTGAGACTCTTATGATGGATTATCATCGGCAGAACCAGGTGGATATAAAGATTGCGCGTATTTTCAATACGTATGGTCCTAGGATGGCTGTTTCAGATGGCAGGGTGGTGAGTAACTTTATTGTCCAAGCCATAGAAAACAAGCCTATTACCATCTATGGGGACGGCAGCCAAACCCGTTCATTCTGCTACGTCTCAGACATGGTTGAAGGGCTGGTCAGGATGATGAACTGCGATGGCTTTACCGGCCCCGTTAACCTTGGGAACCCCAGAGAACTCTCCATTAGAGAGCTTGCCGAGCTTGTGCTTGAGATAACTCACCCAAAGTCCGAAATCGTTCACAAGCCGCTCCCACAAGATGATCCCCTTCAACGGTGTCCCGATATTACCCTCGCCAAAGAGAGACTGAAATGGGAGCCTGCGGTTACGTTGCGAGAAGGGCTGGAAGAGACTATCGAGTATTTCAGGCAAGTTCTGTAGCAGTTCAAAAAGGGATGCCCACTGACAGCTTAGAAGATTGTCGCAAACGGAGCATGTTTTTGAGAACCGCTCTAATCTGCTTTGCGGTACTGAAATTCTTGGATTGGAGAGCGGGGAGGGTCTTTACGTGTAAATTATACTGTAGGGAATAGGAGACTTGTTCCATCCCCCAGGCTTTGGCAATATACTCTGATTGGTTACCGTCAGCCAGGAGTATTCGCTATTCAATTCTCTAAGCTTCCCGTCCTCGGATGGCCTAGCGTGGGAGGTATGGTGATAAGTGGCTTGAAAGATAACTATGCCAGCGCCACGTTGTTCAGCGATAAGATAGTTCTTCTTGAACCTGTGTACCTTCCACTTCTGACTTTCAGCAATATTCTCCATATCGGCTTTGGAGAGTTTCATCAGAATGTATTTTGAAACCCCTCTTTCCGAATGACGATAAACAGCCCTCGATTCACTACTTGCCACATACACTGTAGAGATACACGGGATCCGTCTTAGGAATTGGGCTCCAACCATAGCCGCTGTTCGGCGCCCGCCTGCTGTCAGCGGAAATCCATAATATTCAAAGAACTTCTTCTGAATTTCCTCCGCATAAACGTCACCCTTTTCATATAGATCCTTAGAGATATAACGGAGTTCACGGGCAAGATCCTCAGCTGCGTCAGCGATGGGCCAGTCGATTCGAATATGAAAGTGGGAAAGACTATACCGATTCCAGGCCTTAACAGTTGGGTCTCTTCCAATAAGGAGCGCATAGTCAACCGGTAGGATGGTCTTAAGAAAGTCAGAGAAATGGGTCGATTCAAAATATTTTATGTTCCTGAAGTACTTCTTTGAAAACTGAACCGTTTCCGATCGCATCAGATTCTCTTTTGTCACCTTATTATCATCAAAAAAACGTATGTACTTCTTGTAAGCGCTGGGAATTCGATCCTCCACAAAGATGACAAGGAAGCGGTTGTACAACTCATACTCCACATCAGGAATGCGAGCTCTTGGTTTCAATTCTCGTTTTTCCACAAAGGGGTATGGAATGCCCTCGTTTACAAAGTTCTGATACGATTCCACCAGACCATACTCTATAAGATACACCTCAAGCTCATCCCTGAGGGTTTCGTATATGGAACGTCGCAGTCTGTCTTGACGGCTTAATACTTCACGAAAACCCCAGTGGGCCATGGGTCTTATCCTTATCGATTCCAGACGCTTTGTAGTATTTACTATCTATAGCGGAATCATGCGGTGAAGTCAATATCTTATGGCATGGTCTGTGAGAAAAGCAGCGTGTTTATTTCATCCTGGAAAACCCCGTCCTCTAGGCGGGGTCACAGTTCCTTGGCTCTGCCTGCTCAACCGTGAAGGAGTGTTGGAGTACTGGAGTATTGGAAAAGGACGTGAAATCTGGTGCTATACTATCTTTGCTTTTTGCATCACTCCAATACTCCACAGAACGACTGAATGACGGATAGGCTCTGGAGGCCCCCTGGTGGGCAAATCAAAGCCACGTCCTCTGGGCGTGACTTGTTTGCGTTATCGCTTTATGATCTAGTATCTCGTCTCAAAAATAAGTTTCATTACTATGAGGCCGGCTGAAAGTCTTTTCCGAGCGACATTGAGCATTTTCGGGCATGATTTAGCGGAACGAAGCTGATGTCCCGAAAATGGTCACGGAGCAAGGAAAATGACTTGATGGCCCAGCCATACTTTTTAAACAAACTTGTGAGACACGACACTATCTGCTGACGTGGTTTGAACGGTCGATCCACTTATAGATACGCTCACGCCAGTAGAAAGCAGGAATGGCAAAAGCAAGGGTAATGGCGACCAACAAGGCGAGAGTGGCGTAGTCTTGGTGAAAAACTTGGGCTCCTTGCAGACTCAACATGAGGGTGCCTGGAATCCGACCAATACCTGCCATTACTATAAAAGCCTTTAGCGAAAGACTGGTTAGCCCAAGAAAGATACAAAGGTAGTCTTTGGGAAATCCCGGAAATAGAAAAAATACAAAGAACAAAATGGCCCCTTGACGTTTCGCCAAGGCATCGAACCTGAGGAGCGATTCGGCTGACATCCATGCTGCGACATATCGCCTTCCCAGAAGACGGCCCAGCGTAAAATTGATCACCGAGCCAACCGTCAGACCGATGGTAGAATAGACAAGGCCGGGTGAGGCTCCAAAGAGATAGCCGCCGGCAAACCCACTGGCTTCTCCGGGAATGGGGGCAAGCACGACCTGAAAGATCTGAACTGTAATAAAGGCCAGCGGCGCACCAATGGGCCCCCAGGCCCTCATGAACCTTTCAACCCGTCCCTGGTCTGTAACCAGGGCATACCATGATATGATCCTTTCCCACAGATGTGGCCAGGTGATGCACACAGCTATAACCAGGCCTCCTGTACCCGCGAGACCTAAGAGTGCTAAGGCGATCTTACAGCGACCGGTCATAACGAAGGGGTTTTGGGAGACCACTCTGGGGTATGGTCAACTCTAAGCGGTAACGTGATTTGAGGGTGTAATTGAAGGGAAGTCCGTATCTCAGGGTCTTTCCGTAGAACAGGTTCCAGTGGGTGTTCAATTGAAGCATGGGCCAAGTAATCCGGTTTCCTTCCAACACATGAACAAAGGCGCCGCCTGCGTCGCTTAGACGTGAAAACAGCGATTGTTCATCAAATCCCAGTTTTTTTGCGATCTCGGTGCTGTCACCACCTGAAGTGATGGTGTAGGCACCGTTCAGTTGAGCTTGCAGAATGGCTTTCAATATGGCCCGTTCTGGTCCTTCAAACCCGTACTCTTCAGCCTTTCCGACAGGGCCTTTCTTATAGATGGTCCTGGCCTTCAAGAGGCGGGCCACAAACCGTCTGGTCGTCTTTTCTCCAATGCTCCACAGATTGAATTGATCCTTTTCAGGATGGTTATGGATTTCTTCCGGGGTCATATTGAGGATATTCGAGTTATGCTGGACAAGAAAGTCAACCGGCGGAACTAGTTTTTTCCGGCCCGCGGGACGACTGAAAAGGTCTCGGAAGAAGTTGTCAAGGCCCTTAGTGACGTTTTTTTCCAAAAAGTTCTGTGTGGCCTCTCCGAAATAGTACCGTTCACCCGGCATTATTTCCTTGCTAAGAAGAGCAACGATTCCAGGGATACCTGCCAACAGAATGCACGGGACCTTTTCAGAGAGGACTGAGTTCTTGATCAGACCCAGATAATCGCCCACTTTCAGACCACCAAAAACCGGGATGAAAGGGTATTCTATGATGTGGATGACCTGCTTGTTTTCCGACATTTCGATTTCGGCCTGCCTCCCTACCAGGTTCAGAACATTGGTGAAACCTATCATAGAGGCATGCTTGCGGTGGGAGGTATTAAAGGCATCGTTTACGTAAAAATCGATCAGGGGCTCTATGATAGAGACATAACGAGAGCCAATATTTATTTCATGCGGCCTGAGTCCTGCCTTGTCGCCGATGAAAACCTCGTCTATCAGGAAGCGAACATTGTTAAGGATCAAGATTTCCCCATCCTTTAGCGAACGAATCTTCTTGGTGATCACTTCCTGTTGCATCAAGTCACCGAGATATTTGACCGTCTTTTTCGGCTGCGACGGACGGTTTATGAGCTTCCTAATAATCCTGGCATGCTGCGCAAGCCCAACAAAATCGTGTTTGCCTGCCCGTCCTTGGTGACCGATCACGACGACCCGTGCGCCATAACCAGACAGCTCTTCCATGGTACGGATGGCAAGTCGAATTCTTTCAGTTCCGGTGATCCGGCCATTCTCGTCCACTGGAACATCAATCCCGGCGCGTACAAGTACTGTCTTGCCGCCAAAAGCGTTGCGGCCATAATGCTCCCTGTATTTTGTGTTGAACGCATCAGCTGTGACCTTTCCCAGGAGATCTCCGGGCGAGTGGGCATTCCACATGTAGCGGTAAATCACATCATCAATAGTCAGAAAATTAAGGTAAGCGTTGACATTGTCAGAGGGGGGCAGACTCTTATTTGATCTTAGATTTTTGTCGGGGTTCTGATAGTACCCTATGATATCCTCGATGGACACGAACAGCCCTCCTTTCCCTGACAAGCTCTATTAGTATAATGGCGGGATAAAATCAACCGCAAAAGGGGTGAAAGCTGCGCCCTTTCCAAGCAGGTATTTCCATGTTATATGGAACCTGTGAAGTTTGGGAAGAAAAGGCTTTTCGACGTCCTTGGGTTTGCGGTCGTAGTGGTTTGGCTTGTTATGATGGGAATGTTGGTTAAGAGGTCTTATTTTAGGCCAGCACCCGTAACCCTTTCAACATATCAGGACAGCTCCTCCATCGATGAGAGCGAAGCATGGATGGCCATCTATCATGATGACGACAAGATTGGATTTGTCCATTCCCGGATCGTAAAGGAGTCGGAGGGTTATATCGTTTTGGAAAGCGCGGTGATGACTCTGCGCGCGATCGGGGCTGTCCACAGGGTCTCCACGGAAATCATAGGCCATCTGAACCGGGATGCATCCTTACGATCCTTTGTATTTATGTTGGATTCCGGCATGGTCCGTTTTGAGGCCAGGGGTAGGGTTGAGGGAGAACACCTGGTTCTGAATACTGGGTTTGGCGGTGAAATGAGAGAATCGAAGATTGTGCTGCAGGAGAAGCCCTTGTTGTCGCTTGGTCTGTGGCCCCATCTTCTGAAAAAAGGACTGGTTGTCGGTGATCGCTATCGGCTAAGTCTTTTTGATCCATTCATCATGGCCCAAAAGCCCGTGGAGGTCAGTGTCATAGGCCAGGAGACCATTGTTTTGGACGGCAGAAAGTGGGAAGCCTACAAGGTTAAGACTACATTTGCGGGCCTTGAGGTCCTTGCCTGGATTGGGCCCAACGGGGAGCGCTTGAAGGAAGAAGGTCTAATGGGGCTTCGGATGGTCAAGACCACGGAGGATGAGGCCCGATTGGGGATTAGTTCTGATCCGGAGCTCGATATAGCGGAAGCAGTCTCCATTCCCGTTAATAAGGTATTGGCAGAACCGTCAAATTTGGCCTACCTGAAGATTCAGATAAACGGGATTGATCTAGGAGGGCTTGATCTTGATTCAGGACGTCAGCGTCTTACGGGCTCTATATTGGAAATTGCCCTTGAGTCAAATGAAACCAGGCACGTTTACAAAAAGCTTGAACTGGAGCCCTATCTCAAGGCCAGCCCCTTTATCCAGAGTGACCACCCGACCATCAAGACCTTGGCTGGTAACATCGTGGGCCAACTGAACCAGGATGAGGCAAAAGCCCGGCGAATCATAAACTGGGTTCACGACTCACTCGACAAGCGTGCCACTGTTTCTGTTCCCAATGCATTGGATACACTCAAGGCCAAGGCCGGCGACTGCAACGAGCATGCGGTGCTTGTCGCAGCCCTTGCCCGGGCTGCGGGGATTCCTGCAAAGGTAAGTGTCGGTCTTGTTTACACGCGTGGCCGGTTCTACTATCATGCTTGGAATGAGGTCTTTCTTGGGGAGTGGACGACTGCGGACGCGCTGATGGGCCAAATGCCGACCGATGTAACCCACATTAAGATCGTTGAAGGGGATCTGGACCGCCAGGCTGAGATGGTACGGGTCATCGGGCAGGTTAAGCTCACGGTTCTTGAGGCCCGATAATCGTGAACTGCTATAGCGAGCGCATTCCCCGCAGGTTCTGCCGTAAGGCAGAACGCCTGTCCTTTAGGGCGGGGAGGCTTCAATCGCATGGTGCAAAGCGCAAAGAGCATGGTGTTATTGTCTTTTGCGCTCTGTAACCTCGAATAAGGATTGATTTTCCAATAACGGATAACAAAATGATTAGCCTAATACACCTTACGAAGCGCTTTGGCAAGTTCACGGCTGTGAATGACGTAACTCTGGAGATTCCGGCAGGAGAAATCTTTGGTTTTTTGGGGCCAAACGGGGCCGGAAAGACCACAACGATTAAGATGATGGCTGGTATCTTGCAGCCCACAGAGGGAACCATCGTAATCGACGGCAAGGATTTGGCTGAGGATCCGGTCGGGGCCAAACAAGTAACAGGCTTTATCCCGGACCGCGGCTTCCTTTACGAAAAGCTCACTGGTGTTGAGTGTCTTCAGTTTGTGGCATCGCTATACAGCATGGATCGGGGCCGCATGGAAGCAAGAATAAAGGAACTAGTGGCCCTGTTCGAGATGAACGAATGGGCTGGGGACCTGATTGAAAGTTATTCCCACGGCATGAGGCAACGCATAGTGATGTCAGCAGCTCTCATACACGAGCCCAAAGTGATCGTGGTCGACGAACCCATGGTGGGATTGGACCCGAAAGGTGCAAGGCTCGTGAAGGGCATCTTCAGGTCCCTTGCAAGCGAGGGTGTGAGCATTTTTATGTCCACCCATACCCTTGCCATTGCCGAAGAAATGTGTGATCGCATAGCGATCATAAACGAAGGTTGCTTGATTGTCGTTGGAACTGCATCCGAACTCAGACAAAAAGCGGGTGCTGAGGAGCATGACCTTGAGGCTGTGTTCCTGAAACTGACCGAAAATCCTCGGGGTGTCGAAACAGGCATGCAGACGGGCTAGAGCGGTTCTCAGAAATATGTTCGTATTGATGTGGCTCTAATGGCTTCCGCCCTCGTTCGTTTGCCCATTTTGAGCGTTCTAAGGCTTGCTCCGCTAGAATCCAAGCACGAAGTGTTTCTGTTAAAGCCGTCAGGCGCAACCTTGCGCCAACTCGGGCTGTCGCTCTCAGACAGTTTGAATTTTTACGCTTCGCTTCACCAAGAACGCTTTTCAAAATGGTCAAAAAGGGACTCCTTCGGAAGCCATAAGAGCCTTGCTGACACTTCTGTAGCGGCACATTATTCTGAGAAGCACTATCGGCGGCTTGCCTTTACAGATTATGTCAGGCCGAGGAGATTAGGGGGGGTGGTTTGCGAAGGTCTTGCTACGTGGTTGGGCTAATGACTTGGTCGGGGCTTTTCTTGGAATGAAGCCGGTTTTCCTTTTCCAGGGAGATACGGACACCGTCCAGGATGCCATTAATAAAGGCACCGGAATCCTCGGTGCCGAACCTTTTTCCGATATCTATTGCTTCATTAATGGAGACCTTCGGCGGAATATCATCGCAATAAAGCAGCTCATAAACAGCGATTCTTATAACGTTCCGATCGACCCGCGACATGCGGCTGAGCTTCCAGTTCTCTGAAAAACGCTTAATCAAAGAGTCGATCTCATGTTGGGATTCTCTTACGCCTTCGATCAGTCGAAGGAAAAAAGGTTTTACATTTTTCGAGACTCTGAAATGTTTACAGAACAACTCAACAGCTTCTATTGAGTGTTCCTGGTTCATTTCGATTTGGAAAAGAGCCTGCATGGCAAGCTCTCTTGAGCGCCGGCGATTACCCATTTTTTGCTGTGTACCGTCTGTCGCTTTTTCTGGTCGCCCCGCCAAATAAGGTACCTTAAATACTTTTACCTATATTGTGCGCCATGTCTAACAGGGCTCGTCTCGACTCTAAGCCTTCTCAACAGACTCTACCAGATTGGCCATTTCCATAGCAGCTACGGCTGCAGCCCAGCCTTTATTGCCAGCCTTTGCGCCTGCCCTTTCTATGGCCTGCTCCAAGGTGTCCGTGGTCACCACACCAAAGATAACC